>ERZ839741.175-NODE-175-length-89251-cov-34.073669_pt1 | contig 89251 bp, 126 predicted proteins | sample MGYA00519880_ERZ839741 | MGnify/ENA primary metagenome ERZ839741 (study PRJEB31850, sample SAMEA3708851) | human gut metagenome | biome: human gut; feature: human-associated habitat; material: faeces | place: China | collected 2014 ...
AAGCATCTAAAACTCATTGGATGTGCTTTATGAAACTGCCAATTAACTAATAATTGATATAGATATGAACAATTTTAAATTATATATCGCCCGTGACGAAGGCAAATGGGATGAAGATGTACAAAAGGCAGGAGAACTGAACCTGTTCTATGACACCCCGCAACTTCTGTTTAACGTAAAAGACTGGACATCATACTGGGGAAATGCCCGTAAGATAGCACATATTCCATCATACATGTATCCTCAAATCAAGGATAAGGAGTGTTATGTTTTCAACAATCTTGAATTATACCAAAGTTTCAACTAATAAGAGAGAGGATAGGCAGTTAGCCTATCTTCTCTTTTCGTATTTTCTTTTCATCTTTCTTCTTTCCACCCGTGTCATTCCCATGCTTTGAGCAATACCGAACAGGATTTCCTTTTCCGAATCGTTAAGCATATCATATACTTCTTCTTTGCTTTTTCCGCTAATCATAGCCATAAAAATCTTTTTCATAATGATTTATTTTAGTTTTTTCTTACAACAATCGCAAATCTCGTCTTTTATAGGTTTTGTAAATAAAGCACCTACATATCCTGCAAGGTATCCAGCTTCTTCTGATGAAGGCTTTATGCCATAATGATCAATTATATGACCAATCATGTGTTGTTTTTCATGCTCCAGTGTATTCATAAATTCTTCATCAGACGTACTGTGACTGATAATAATTACAGTGCACTTATTGTTTGAATACGTTACACCGTAATTGTATTTTTCAGTCTTTATCTTATCCGTTATCCTGTTCAGCAAATGAAAAGGACAGCCAATATATTCCAGTCTGTATATCGCTCTTAAATAAGAGTATTTATCCACAGAATAGAATACATCAACCGTCCAGTCATATTCCTCAATGTATAGTCTTTGTCGTACCATAGCAATCAGATATAATCCTCCCAAGAGAAAGGTGTTCCACAAGCTATACATTTTGCATAATACTCGTCAAGAGCACGGGTAGGGCTTCCGTCAACATCGTCAAGATAGTCTTTTACAAACATACAGGCATATTGTTCATTGACGATGGATGAACCCATGTAGTCGGCACGTACCATATTCAATACATAAACCTTGTTGTATTCCACATCGTTTTTCAATTCAACATTGAATTGCTTCATCAATGCTTCTACTTGGTCTTTGTCATATGGGTGTATTTTGTTACCGTTTCTGTCTTTCATTTTTGAAACGGCATATTCACACAATTTCTTTGAGAAATTCCATCCATGTTCTGCAAGATATTTTTCCATTCCCGAAGGAAGTTTCTCATATACATCTAATCTCGTTCTTTCCATAGCTTTTGTTTTTAAAAAGATAGCCCGTAGTGGTTTACTACGGGCTTAAACCAATTTAATTAGCGTCTACGTCTGGCATAGGGACCAGTACCTTTAACTCCGCGTCTTTCTCCGTACTCATCATCATCATCCCACATTCTTTCGCCATATCCGCCACCTCGTCCGCCACGTCCGCCACGTTCACCATAGCGATCTTCCATTTCTTCCATAGCGTCACGATAACCTTCTTTATACGCTTTTTCTAATTCCCGGTCCATATCTTCACCTTCAAAGCTACGGCCCATTCCATATACTTTCCAACCCATAGTATTTATTTTTTATTGTTGTTGTTATTATTATTGTTTACATGTTGCACGTCAGGCAATTTGATACCAGAAGCAGCAAGTTGTGCAAGTATATCCTTTATCTGTGACAATTCACCTTTAAGTTCCTTCATTTCCTTGTCCTGCTGTGCCTTTTCGGCAAATGCAGGATTCAATGCTGTAAGCATCTCATCGCAGCTTTTGATTACTTTCTGATGGTATTCCACAGATTCCACAACCCTTACACTACTTATTTTCATTGCTTCTATCTCTGCATTGATGGCATCCTTGCTTTCCGATACAACCACATTTCCGCCTACTTGGGAAAAGTCTGCTATACTAAGATTGGCTGGCAACTTTTGAAAATCAAGAGTATCATCTCCAACCTTAACTTTCACATCCACAACCATTTCATTTTGCGGAAGAGGATATGCTGTATATCCGTTCTGATATTTAGGGACAGGATTTGAAACACTTACCACAGTGCCCACATCACATCTTGGGTTTTCCCCTTTATGCAATATGAAAAACTGCTGTCCTTGTCGTATTGATTGAAACATACTTATTCTAACTTTTTAATATCATTTTACAGTGCTTCTAGCCTGTGCGGCAGTAGCAGGTGCAACGATATGATTAACTACTTGAAATATCCCATTACATTTGTCGTAATAGACAAAGTATTTATTGCCTTGTGAAATTTCACTAGACGGAATCTGATCTCCCGAACCGTTTACCAAAGGAACCTTGCTTGTGGATGTTGATGTGGTATTTGTCAGTGTGGTAGCCACAGAAACAAGATACCCGTCAGATCCGGCAGCAGGAACATGATTTACACTCAAGAGCAAAATACCTTGATTTGGCAATCGTCTGAACAGGCACGGGCTAATACCATAGATAACCTCTGAATTTGTCGTGTCTGTTGTTACAGAAGATGTCCGAACAAACGGTATTCCTCCAAAGTCAAGTCTATGTACTCCTTTAAAACGGTTAGCGTTATATCCCATCATATAAGGATTAAAAAAATAACTCATAACTTTTCCCTTTCTTTAAAATTTTACTATTTTTGCATCGGGATAGATAGGAGTAATTAACCTATTGAAAAGGGTTCGCTAACGCCCTTCCCTCTTTTTTTATGTTAGCATCACTAAAATAAGTTAGCAATGACAAACGAAGAATTTATTAAGAGCATCTCCTTGGAAGGAGAAATTTGGAAGGACGTAATCGGATATGAAGAAACATATATGGTTTCTTCATATGGTAGAGTTGTGTTTAAAGAACGTTTTAGAGATAATGGCAATGGTGGATACGTTATGCCACCAAAGCTATGTCATTTAATGGAAACGAAATTTGGATACTTACAAGCTCGCCTATATAAAGATAATAAAGAGAAAAAATGCTATGTTCATAGATTAGTTGCATCTGCACATATATCTAACCCTAATAATTATCCCATAATAGACCATATAGATACCAACAGGAAAAACAACAAAGTATCTAATTTAAGATGGTGCAATTCCTCTATGAATGCTCTAAATCCAATAACAAGAAAAAGAAACTCTTTATCTAAAATTGGAAATAGAAAAATTATTCTAGCAAACAGTAAATCTGTTGTTCGTATCAATCCAAGTAATCCTAATGATATTAAGATTTATGAATCACCCACTTTTGCTAAAAAAACAGAAGGATATAATCAAGGTCATATTTCCGCTGTATGTTTAGGCAAAAGAAAGTATCATAAAGGATATAAATGGATGTACCTATCCGATTACGAAGCCCAATTCAATAAGTCAAAGAACTCTTAACTAAACTTTAGCAATTGCAACCACAGTTGTCACCAGCAGCATAACCTGCACCAAAACCAGCCATGAACGGATAACCTCCATAGCAACAATTTGGGTTAGGCACTATATAGGATGGAACCGGGCACGGAGCTTTAAGTTGTCCAACTATATTTGCAGTCTGTGCCTGCTGAGAAGCAGCTAAAGCTAAATTGCTATTTTCCTGTCTGAGAGCATCAATCTTGTTTTGCATTTCACGCATTTCAAGCTGACAGAACTTGTCATTGATGATTGCGCTTTGAGCATCAATCTTAGCAGATATGATGTTGAACTGAGTGTTTGCATTGCTAGTCAAAGTATTAGTCTGTTCTACAGTAGCCAAACGGCTATCACATCCTTGACGTTCAATAGCTGTACGAATATCGCAGCAGCAAGAAGCAAGCTGAGAACCAATAGCTGCACTATTGGACTGAATTGAGTTGATGATCTGTTGAGAGGAAAGACCTACCTGGTTACCTACTTGCTGAATCTGTCCTTGAATTTGGCAGATAGCATTCTGCAACTGTTGAGTAGAGCAGTTCAAAGAACTAGCCAACTGATTGATAGCTGTTCCGTTTCCTTGAATAGCGTTCATCAACAATTCACGTCCTGCTTCATTGTTCAATTGAGCAGGGATTCCGTTTGCTCCATTGCCAAACCCGTTACCGAATCCGTTACCACCCCACAGGAAGAAGAGCAGGATAATCCAGATCCACCAACAACCAGCACCACCCCAAGCGTCTTGATTGTTTTTATTGCTCATAAGAGCGGCAACCATATTGGGGTCTAATCCTTTATTCTGCAACAGTGCAGGAATCATTGACATAATACCTGCGCTTTCTCCAGCGGCAGGATTGTCGAACATAAAAATTTTGTCTGAACCCATAATATTGTAATTTAATGTGTGTGTATTATAACTCCCGTAAAGACTGTGCACTCATCTTTACGAATGTAAATTTACAACATGGATGGTCTAAACAAAAATAAAAATTTCGTAGTATAACTTATTGTGTTTCAGATAGTTTAAATTTGTTAAAATAAGTTATTTGCTTGTGAGTTGTTTTTCCTATTCGTATATTAGCGAAATAATTTTAAAATAGAGGAATTGAAGATGAAAGAATTAAAAAAATGGAATAATAATCCAATAAAGATTACGTATTTAATACCTAGTGGAAACAAGTACGCTTATATAAAATTAGGTGACACTGTTGATCTGACGAACGGAACATATAAAATAACCGCTTTGGATAATGAAGAAAACATTTTCAAAGCGGTTAATATGGAGAATAAAGATGATTGTGTTACAATGTATGCGTATGAGGTTGTCTAGTTTTTAGTCTTGTATTTACCCCTTGACTTCTTTGGACGTATAAGCCCGTTGTTTTTTAAGAGCATCCAATGTTTCTTTCAAATAAACGGGTTTTGTCATTCCTTGTACTCTCACGGGAGATAATAACGGTTGTACGGGATGAAACTTAGTGCCTTTGTATGTAAGTCTTGCAAACTCTGTGTCGCTCACATCAAGATACTTAATGGCATTTTCTCTATCAAAATAAGACGGTATGATAGTGGATTTGTTTATTGCGTCAGTAAGGAAGTTGAACTGTTCCGCATCAACATTCGAGTTTCCGCTTTTCAATGCTAGAGATATTCCGTCAAGCAAGGAAGCTAATATAGTGTTATAATTCATTCCCATATCCTACTCAATAGATGATATGTTTGCTGTTCCCGTAACACTCACCTTGCTTCCTGGTGTGACTGAAAAATATTCCACCGTTCCTGCCGGGAGAAGCATTCCTGTTGGTGCTATTCTGCTTGACCTGCTTTTTGCTTCCTGTACCAATGAGATACGGCATCCATCCGATGTCGCTACTCTTATAAGGTTTGACAATGCTGTGTATTCCTTGTCGGTTACATCTTCCGATGCTGATATTCTTGCAGCTACTATACCTTTTAACGCTTCATCCTTTGAAGCGTTTTTGGTGGAGAAATACCCACCTATCTGTTGTTTATCATTGTTTTCCATATCCTTTCAAGTAAGATTGTTTCACACTTTCGGCAAACTCGTTCAGCTTTACATAATCCGGGTCAAGTTTGTTTAAAATACCTTTTCTGAGAGCCGCTTCTTCCTCTCCGTTTGGAAATTCATCCTTTATGGCGGCATCTACCGTTTTGTCGTATGATACAGGGTTCTTTACACGCTGTACATCGGCTTTCCACTTTTTGACGAACTTTTCCTGTACAATATTTCCCATATCGTCCGTTTCGGGTTCGTCAACTTGTTCAATGTTTAAATGAACATTGCTATATCCAGTGCCTAAATCAAAGATAAAGGCAGGCTTCTCGTCAAAAATCAAACCTCTTTCCATAGTTTAAATATCTAATGTTCCATCAAAATAATAACCCCTATTGAATTTTATGACAACATCTTCCAATGGTAAAAGGCTTTTGTCTACTTGGGAAAGGAATGCTCCTAATGTTTCGTATCCGCCTTTCACAAAGCATTTTTCTCCTTTGAACAGTATCTGCATTCTTACCCATGTACTATTGTCCTTCTTTGTAGATGGTCTTACATCAAAATCAAGAATGTCTATATGCTCATCGACAAGTTTGTCTATCTTTATATCCTTTCCGTCAAACTTTCTTGACACTCTTATATTTAAGTCACTAATCTTTGTCATGTGGCTATTATTATTAACTAAAACTTTATTAATTAAGTTTTTAGAATCACAGTGCATCAACATACCCATATAACTCGTAATTGATTTTGGGTTATTACGTTTTGACGCAAAGTTTTTCTTTATTCTCTTTCTTATTTTGGTATGACCGGGAGTAAAGACGAATCCACCGAAATCTATTCCTTCTGAAACGGGGAATATCCTGTAATTTTTCTTCATCTCTAGTTTCTTTTCATACCACAGGTAATTTCTTATCCTCCACAGCCATTCATGCAACTGTTTCTTGTCGTGGGATAATATCACCATATCATCGGCAAATCTGAAATAATGCTTTACTTTGAACTGCTCCTTTATAACATGATCCAAAGACCTTAATACCAAATGGCTTCCTATCTGAGCGTCAGGATTGCCAATAGCCAGACCTTTGTTGCTGTAATTAAGCGTATTCATAAGCCATAACGCATCCCTGTCTTTCAAGTCTTTGCTATATGCCTTCTTGTAAACGCTGTGTCTTACGGACGGATAAAACTTCTTAATATCCATTTTCAAAACGTATATTTTTCCGTTTTTGTCCATTTCAAGCAATGTCCGTTTCATCTTTCTCACAAAGGAATGCTTTTTAACCTTACTTGTAATACCCCTTTTGGGCAGACAGTTATATGAATCAAGTGTAAGGCTTTTTGTCCATCTGTCCATCATGGGTACCAAAAGGCTGTGCTGGATAATCCTGTCCGGGTAAAACGGGAGTTTGTGTATCTCCCTTACCTTTCCTGCATCAGTCACTTTCTCTATCACCTCATACTTGCTTACATGGTATGATTTGTCTTTGAGCATCTGATAAACATTCTGATGATATTCATCCTTATGTTTCTCATAATCCCTCACACCCCTGTGATTCCTCTTTCCTTTCTTTGCCTTTTCAGCAGCAGAGATAATATTATCCATACTGCCTATCGTTTCAAAAATATTATTCAATCTTTTCATCTTACGTGCTTTTCTTTGTCCGTTGAGCCAAAGATAACTAACTTTCCATATACCTACAACTGTAAATGTACTAATAAGTTCCCATTCTCAAACAATGGGTTGTCTTGACATTTTCCATCTTCCTGACGAGGCTTCTGTATAGCAGTAATTTTTTTTAGCACGTTAGCTGCCACCGATGTTCGTGTTCGCAGTTTCAGGGGCATTGTTCGCATTACCATTCCGCAGAGAACAATTGTCGTTGTCCGACTTACCACCAAAGTAAACACCACCATTCTACAGACCGCCTTTTTTCAACTAACCGCCTTTGACAGACTTATTTAACTTTGCTGACGCATTTGGTTAGATTTTTAATTATGCAAACTTAAACATTATTAATATATTTTGCAAGTTTTGGGAGGGGGATTTTTCACTTCGTGAAAAATTAGGGTTGGGTTATTGTACAACGAAAGCCGCCACCGAAGTACGTGTACGCAGTGACAGGGGCATTGTGCGCATAACCATACCGCAGAGAACAAAGGTCGTGGTCCGACCTACCACCAAAGAAAACACCACGCCTTCCAATCTTACCCGAACCTGCATTTCCCGTAAACCAGTTGTAATGGCATTCCCCCGTGTGAAGATTGCTTCCCTTGACCTCTCCAATAAGAGAGTTCTTAAAGTTCTTCGTTATGCATCCTTCACCTCTAGCCATAGAACCGACAAATTCATATGTGTTCTCAAATCCATAAGATTCCCCGGGATTCTTATCTGCGGCTACATTGTCCGTAGTCAGATTGTTCACGTCATAGGTCTGATAGATGTCTATGGATGTAGAATCGTGCATGACACAATCTATCCCACTGTACCACATCCATATATCTCCCCACCCGGCAATACGTCCGCGAATGATAGGCTGTGTGAAGCATATCTCTATTTCACGGTTTGTAACTGCCGCATTGTCAGGAATACTCCATCCGCTAGTTACAGTTGCATTGACAAACTTGGCTACGATACCCGACATCTCCCCGTCAGCCAATCCGTTATGACCTTGGAAGTTGTAGTATTTGTATTTTGTGCTTTCATATTCAAACTCGGTGTCGGGAGCGACATTGTGTTCCTTTGCGTATGACATGGCAAGCTGCGCTTCAAACATCTTCATGCAAGGACGGTAGTTGTTTATAAGCTGTGAAAAATTGTAAGCAGTTCCTGTTTCTGATGCTTTAAATCCTTGCCCGTTCATCTTGTAATACACATAGGTCTGACCGTCCGCCTTCTTGAATCTGACGCCTGTCATTTTCCCCCAGCTTGACGCATCGGGGGCTGAATCGTTGGATGATATTCCTTTTCCGCAAACAGACTGTGCGTGTAGGTCTTTTGTTCTAAACTTAATAAAGAGAAGCGTACACCACACTTCAAGGTCAAGGGCGAAGGCATTGGCATAAGGATAGTTCTTCGTAATGTCCGGGTTCTTTGCCCTGGCGTATTTCTCAAAATCAAAACGTGATACATTTGTCGTAGGCCATCCATTTCCTTCCATTATGTTTACGCCTAGATTTCCTTCCGCTGTTGTTCCTTTTACCGTGTTGTCAAAAATAGATCTCTGCTTCCCATCCTTTATCGTGGAGTAACCGATACTCATTCCGAACGGCTTTATCTCTATGGCTGTATCGCCCCCGTATGTAAACGGAGTGTCACTGACAAGCCTTCTCTCGTATGTATCATCCGTTCCTCCGTTGATTACCCAGAAAGGCTTGGTGTTCACAAGCATGATGTCGCTTCCGTCATCTTCTACATCAGTTCCGTCAATAACAATCTTTGACGGGCTACCATCAGCCATTTTGAAGAAATTGGTCTGGTCAAGGAATCCTACTACCTTACCGTCCTTTACCTTTGCCGCACGGAAAGAGTTGAGGATAGGATGTGATGTCTTGAACTCTTCCTTTCCTATCCATGTCTGAAATACAGGGTCTGTCTGCCCTCTTCTCATTTCCACTCCATATATATTCCCCTGCTGCATCTTTATCTGTTCGAGAAGCGTTTTGTAGTCATTGGTAAAGTCGTTTGTGGATAACGCCTTGCCGTCCACCTTGTCTACCTTCTTGTCTAGGGCTGTTTTCTGTGCGGTGGATACAGGCTTTTCTGCATCGGACGTATTGTCCACATTGGACAGACCTAAATTGTCTTTCGTTATATTGACATTCCCGGTCCTGTAAGACTGTTCGGCATTACCTTTCACGCCTATGACGGTATTCCTCTGTGCACCTTCCTGTATCCCGTCAAGTTTGGTTTTTAACTGGGTAGTAAAGTTGTTGTCGGTATGCACATAGCTTTCGTCCATTACCATGCCTTGTCTTATCTTAGACACCGTGACGGATTTGTTCTCTTTAGGGCTTCCCGTCACACATGGTATCATCTCTTCTCCCGTAGCGGTCTCAACGGGAGGCATCTGTGAAATTTTAAGATTATCTTCCATTATATTATTCCGTTAATATTAAACCATCGTTTTCAAGCAATATGCTGTATCCATTTTCAGTGATTACGGTATTCCGAAGAACCTCCAGTGTTATCCTTGAATCAGCAAGCTTCCATGAATTGTCAGAAAACGGCATATACCCGTCTTTCTTTACAGACAGCGACATCGTGCCATTTGCCATACCCCGTACTTTCACTGTACCGTCAGACAACGTTTTGTACTGTACGCCTCCCACCGTGACCGTTGCGTCCTGTATGGGTGAGCCTGATACGTCCACCACCGTTATCGTTACGATAGCCTTCGGTATATAGTAGTCAATCAAATCCTGCTCGGTGAATCCGTCATTCTGTTTGGTGGGAACTGAATCGAAACCGATGGAGTTGTAGAAAGCTGAACTAATCCATCCGCTATTATGGTCAGTATTGCTAAAGAATACAGGAGTTTTAGTTTTATCACCTGTCACATCATTGTTTACTATGGTGATTATTTGCTTTTTGTTTAACAAAGCGGAAACTATTGTAGATTCATTCAGTGTTCCATCAATATAGGTCTTGCCGTTTGAGTTCCTACTATTATAAGCAATACTACCTTTGTCATTGAATACGGCAAACAGCCAAGGTTCAGTAGTATTCAGTCTTTGGTCATAGATAAACTTTCCATCAATGAACGGATTGATAGTTACAAACAACACCTTAACGCCCTGCTGCAAGTTCTCCACAACACCGTAATCATCCACTCCATCAGTTACTAGGGCGTTGGGATAGGATGGGATTTGCTCAATTGTGATATTACATGTATGAGGATAGGAAGCTGCTATAACTTGCCATTTCATATTATATGTAGCGGAATATGTGGAAGCAGGTAATTCGTACTCTCCATCCTTTTTCATATCAAATATAATCGTTGCCAATTCACCTAATGATGTATCTCCATATACTACATATCTCAATGTTTCATTAGATGTGATACCTGTCACTCTTACTTTGTATTTTTTGGACGGAGAATTAACTCTAGTTTCTATTACTCCACTACTTACTTTTACATTATTTATAGTAATAGTATTGTCTGTTATAGTTCCATCACCTCTTGCGCCACTTAAATAGGTAATAAATAATGCACTGTCAAGCCAGTTATATTCATACCCTCCCACACCGCTCATTGCAGCGAACAGGAAATTGTTAAGTTTCAGCGGTCTGTTGTTTCCACTGAAATCCTGCAAGTATGGATTGGCTTTTAGTATCTCGTTTGTGGGAACGGGTTGTCCTGACGGGAGCTGGGTAATGGTGATATTACAAGCACCGACTATGTTTATACTCCTAAAACCTATATTTCCTGTTACACTATTAATAGGTTCTAGTGTATAAGTTCCATTTTTAGGCATCCTTACCAATGGATCGTTATTATATCCCCATGCTATTTCTTGACCGTCCAATAATCCATCTACCGTAATCGTTATGCCATTAAACTTTTTAGATTTGGCGATATATATGCATGCATTATTTACGGCATCAAAATTTGTTATATTGACGCTCTTGTTTGTCACGGTATATTTTGCTCCTGTGAATTTCGTCCAATCATTAAAGTTTTCCGCATAAACATCCACAGGCTTTGACATATCATACCAAAACACCATGTGCTTTGGTATCCATTTTTCTATCACCTTGTTTATATCGGTTTTTCCTGTACCTGCCGACTTGACAAGTCCAAGTTTTCCTATGTTAAAAAGCCCTATCTTTCTCATATTTCTCCCATTTTAGCCCATTCCTCAGATAAAAGCAGCTTCTCAAACTCTCTTGTGTCTGTGTCGTATGTGTCGTAAGGGAAAGGGTGTTCCGTTCCGTCCTCAGGCAACGTCATAGGCATCACTTCCATAACCTTCTCGGTATGGAGCATATAATACAGACCGTCTGTCGATTGTCTGAAAACGGACAGATCATCTTCCGAAAACATAATCTCGGCATCTATTTTTGGTACTATGGAAAACTGCATATTATGAATTTTATCTATTATCGCAAAGATAATTAAAAAATAGTTAAACGTATTGGTTGCATACGGTTTTATGTCGTATATTTGCTGAAAATTAAAAAAAAATATAGCGATGAATGTACTAAGTTTATGTGACGGGATAGCTTGCGGACGTATCGCACTAGAGAGAATGGGATATAGAGTAGACAAGTATTACGCAAGCGAAATAAACGAACCGTCTATCAAGGTTGCACTGGATAATTACCCCGATATAATTGAATTAGGGGATATTAGGAACTGGAATAAATGGGATATAAAGTGGAAATATATTGATTTGCTGATTGGCGGAACACCATGTCAGGATTTCTCACAGTTAGGGAAAGAGAAACTGAACTTCGATGGCGAGCGTTCGGGGCTGTTCTTTGAATACGTCAACATACTGAACCATATCAGACAGTTCAATCCTAACATAAAATTCCTGCTTGAAAATGTGAAGATGAAATCCGATTGGGCTGATTTGATTTCGTCACATCTTGGAGTAGACTATGTGTATATCAACAGTTCCGATTTCTCTGCGCAAATGAGAGCAAGATACTACTGGTGTAATTGGGAAATACCTGCATGGAAGGACAAGGGAATACTGTTCAAGGACATCATTACGGACGGGTATGTGGAGAAAAACAAATCATGGTGTATGCTTGAATCATGGAACAGGTTTGCCAAGAACCCCGAATCGTTGTTAAGAAGATATAAAAAATCACTTACACCGTTGATATTCAACTCACCCGACTGTAATCCCGAAAAAGGTTTCAGAACGCCCAATATTACGGAAGCGGAAAGATTACAGACCGTACCCGAAGGATACACCAAGTCGGTACAACCACATATAGGCATGGGGCTGTTAGGGAACGGATGGACGGTAGATGTTATTAGTCATATTTTTAAAGGACTTATATCATAAAAAAAGTCAGATAAGTGGATTTATTATGGAAATAAAGAATGGAATAATAATAGATGGTGTGTTGCATGAAATGAGCAAAACATTCAATGAAAATTTCGATTGCAGCGAATGTTCATTGTGTAAAGAATGCAAAGAGTGTAAGATGGAGCATGAATCATACCTGTGTAATGTGATGGGATGTTTCTGTTTTGTCAATCGTGGCAAAGTAACGGATATTAAAACAGAGGAGGAAAAGAAATGAAACAGACATTAGAAAAAGCGGCTCATTCTTTCGCTGAAAGCAGAAGCAGCGGAAGTATGTTTCCGGCATATTATATGGGGTTTATCGCTGGCGCAGAGTGGCAGAAAGAACAAGCTATCGAAGTTCTTTCCTCCGTTTTAGAGAATTGGGTACATGGCGGTGATGCAGACTGTATCATTGCGGAGTTTGAGGAAAAACTAATGAAAACGAAATAAACACTCCCCCTTGCTGGTAAACGGCAAGGGGGATGATTGTTCTTATAACCCCGGACCCATAGAAAGAAGCAATGTACTATCTTTATATGCAGCACTGTTAAGGCTTACCCATATCCTTGCGGTTCCTGCATTAATCAGTTCCGATGATATTAATATTCTCACTTTCTTGTCAATGCTGGAATTGGCGGATACTGAAAAATCCTCTATTGTTTCTCTTGATTCACCTATAACCATAGGATCTTCAAATTTCTTACTTGCAAACCTAGACATACAACTATTATTACGGAAAGAAATAGAGCTACTCGAACCGTTTCTTACTCTTACGGTAACTTCAATATATCCCATAACGGATGGCATCACTCCACCAAGTATTGTTATGCTTACGTAAGAACCAACTATCTCTATATCTCTTTTACTTACCATTGGAACAGTGTATGCTATATGAGCAATATCGGAGTCATCCTGCTTCAATATAGATGTACTAAGGAAAGGATAAACTTCCCAATCACCAGCAGTCATACCCCACGAGTTTACAGTCACCATAGCATATCCTGTTCCTATCTTCTTGTCGGCAGTAACGCGTCTGGACATTTGACTGGTCTTGTGCTTAACATAGACACCGAAATAGCAATCGGCTATCTCTGCAAAGTCACTCATGTTAAGATAATCAGTATCATGCCCCTCCGATGGCATCATTATAGCCGCAGAACAGACAAAATTACTACTTGTAAACTGATTGGTAGCAGTATCTGGGCAGGAGAATCTACTTATCGGTGCACTGGCACGATGGTTGTATCCGTTAAAGTCGGTAAGGCGAAATGGAAACTTTCCTCCTGTAGGTGGAGTATATTCCCATCCGTTCATGCTTCCATCAGCGTGTTTTGGTGCATCCCAGTATCCTGCCATTTGAAAAGGTTTGACACCACAGTTCCCATCCCATCCTTGCCACCATTTTTCATTTGGTCCAGGTGCAAGGCTTTCGTAACGTACAGGCTTGTACCGTGCCCACGGGTTTATTTTCCCGTGGGTGTTTGCACAAGCATATCCTAAATCATAATCCCCGTCGACATGACCTATGCCAAGAGTGGCGTAAACGTCACCAGCAAGGTTTATCGGGGCTGTAATCTTTCCATTAGAATGACTCATAATATTTTTTTATTAATTGTTAATACCTAATCTCTTTTCCAATTCTCTTACTCTTTTCTTTAATCTTGTAACCTCATCATCGACTTCCTGCAAACCTTTCCATACAACGGGGATAAGTCTTTCATAATCTATGGTGTAATAGTCCTTGAATATGTCACTGACCCACTGACTGTAACCGCCGGAAAGTAAATCCTGGGCGATAAGACCATAATTCCATTTTTTATGATTGAATATCTCGGAATTTCTCTTGGCAAGATTGTTCCAGTGATATTTCACGCTCTGGAATTTGCGGATAATACCCATAGCGTCATAATCCTGAATATCGGTTTTCAACCTTATATCGGAAGAGGACGCTTTGGCGGTTATTGCTCCGGTTGCGATGATATTAGCACTACTTGTAATATTCTTTCTTGCATATATTCCTCCACTGGTTGATATTGCAGTAGCTGTACTAAAATCAGTATTATCTCCATTTTCAACATAAAATCTCTTTCCCCCGAACACTCTCACCCATGAACTGTCTTGCATATATATTCCACCACCATAATTCTGATGATACCACCCTGAATTTCCTGTGCTTCTGAACCAATCGCTGCATTTGATGGAACTTGGGAGTTTTAAATATACATTACTACCACCATTTACATTAACGCCAGCACCTGTATGGGAGGAATCATGGTCTTGTATATAGAATGTTCTGGCAGTAGTCCACACATCCGCACTAGAAGCCCTACTGTCAGCCAGCGTGGAAGCACCTCCAGCCGATACAGCCACAGACGTGTTGGATGTGGATTGCAGATTTTCCCATGCGGAAACGTTACACCCATAAGACCAATATTGGTATTCAATGTTTGCATTGTGGTATGAACCAATTTGACGCACCTGCAATTCAAAATTGTTTGTTCCTACACGTACAAGGCGAATGTTATCCATTCCTTTTGCAAATGTGGGGAGATAAAGGCGTGCTGAATTTACAACATTTCCCACACTGCTATCAGAAGAACTAGGGCTACTTCTCATATAAAATATGGCACAGAAGTGATAATTCCATACTTCTGACTGTGCATGATTTCCATAGGCATACCATATCCTTCCCCAAACCGTTACTGACCTATATGGCGTGGCTCCCGATTCAGAACAAGCGAATATCTTTTTCCAACCATTATCTTCACCACCTAGAGCAAATTTTACTGCATAGCATCTACCTATATTGTAATTTCTAGGTAAGAAATTAAGATGCCAATTGTCCAGCATATCCGCGTTCAAGTTGGTATTCAATGTAGTAGAAGAACATTGGTAAGGTTGCGTGCCTGTGCCTACGGTGGACACGAACCTGCTCGATTCAGCATGATTACCTATTACAACCTTGTTATCTTGCAGTACGATATTACATAATACATTATTGCTTGAATTTCTTGAGTTAATCCAAACATAGGAACTTCCACCGCCCAATACCAACCGTCTAGCCGAATCCCAGTTTGCAGCTAGATAACCATTATGGGAAGTAATGTTGCTGTGTACATCTAATACCCCTGTTCTTACATTCAGCCACATGGCATTGTTTCCTTGTCTTACACCGCTGGTAGAATCTATTGTAGGATACCAACCGATTCCATACCATGATGCAAAACGTAAGTTCGCATCGGTTGAAGAAGCTGTATTACCACCACCATGAATCCAATTACCCGAAGTTTTAACTACTCTTGTTCCATGAGGAAAATAAAATCCTTTGTTGGTATCCATCGCCAAATCCCCCGTCATGGTGTCACCTGCTTTCTTTACGTAGCGTCCGTCAGAATAGCTGGCGTAGTTTACATTGTCAAGCAACATTCTCCAAGGTCTTTTATCAGTACCCCATCCGCTTCTATACTGGATGCCATTGGATGGGTCGTCACTGGATGATGACTTACGGTTCGAGTACAGGTCAAATCTTGAATTGCCTGATGACATGGAAACCACAGCCCCGTAATCATATTTTTTCAGAGTTACCCCATCTGGATAAGCACCGTGGAAATTAAGTATGCCTATTTGTGACCATAAGGTAGAAGCCCCATCACCACTAGCAACTCCATGACTTCTTAAAAACGAATTTTCATGAAATCCGTCAAGAAGGTCTGCATTAAGATTACCCACAACAGTGTTACTTGCCACAATAAATGGAGCAGTGCCACTTGCTACGATAGATTGTAACGGAATATAGCTTACAACCCTGCCCGGTGCTATGCTGAACAAGTTCCTCAAAACAGAGCTTGTACAAATACTCTCTACCGTACCTGATATTGTACTTGCATAAGTCTGGAATAAATGGGCGGCAGCAATATGTCTTATTCTGTCAGGGCCAACATCACCTACGGTTGCGGCATCTGTATTACTGGGGCTTAAATCGTTTCCTTTAAACAGGACCAGCTCACTACTTTCCGTACCACCCCATAATCTTTCTGCAATGAACGTATGGCTATAACTGCCCAGTCCATCTCTTGTCGTTCCGTAGAAATATATGGTGTTGGGAGAAGTACCGTTCCCTATCTTCAAATCACCGCTCATCGTTATGCTACCTACACCCGTCATATCTCCGCTTACGTTGGCTGTACCGTTGAAGGGCTGCCCCCAAAGGGTACGGGAAGTAGCAAGAGCGTGAGCGGAACTAGCCCAGTTATAATATGCTGGAAGTTCTGAGCCACTATCTGACGGTATAGTAGTGTACCAAGTCCTATTGGATATGTTTGTGGTAATGCCACGTCTATTTAAGATTGATACTTGACAATCACTGTAATCATAAAAACGCCAAAACAGTCTTACTTTCTTGGTTGTAGTATTATAGAATAATCTCCACATTGTATCACCAAGTGAAATAGTGCTTCCGTAATAATTCAAAGACCCAACATAACTTGTACTCTCTTGATTCGTTGTATGCAATACAATACTTATCATACCTGTACCTGCGTGCCTACTATTTACTAGAAGTGTCATGCTGTTAATAGACCATCCACCCGTCACAGTACCCTCAAATACCAATCTGTACCCTTCATTATTTCCGTCACCGCTGGAAAGTATTACATATTGGTTAACACCATCTGCCCGTAAAAATGAAGATTGATGATAACCGTCTAGTAAATCTGCATTTAAATTATTAACAAGCGTATTGCTTGAAACTATCAAAGGTGATAACCCTGTGGCAACAGTTGACATGAATCTAGGTGCTCTTACATCATTTGGAGTGACACGTAAAACCAGCTTGTTGTTATGGTCTACGACACCAAACCCTGCACTTTCCGTACTGCTGCCTCTAAGGTTTCCTATATACCAGTATGTGTCATACCAGTTGAACCTTAACCCGTTTCTTATAGAAGTTAACCCACCATCATCGTTCCTGATAACTCCGTTATCCTTGTAGATATTGGTAATATCACAATTTTCCACTCCCTTGAATACGATTGAGCCGGAAGAAGATGCGGAAGTAAGTGTTCCAGTCATAGTATCGCCAGCCTTTTTCACCCATCTACCGTCCAATACGGAAGTAGGGATATGACTTGCGTCTATGACTTTACTTGAATCAGCCTTTTTCAATTCAGCCCACATAGCGTCAGCGTCAAGTCCTCCCTGCCCAGCCATGTCGTACAGTTTCTTTATCGTGTACGCATTAAACGTATTGTCAAGGTCTGAATCGGAGAAGGTTGTGCCGTCAGTAAGGTTTGCGAAGCTGTAAACGGTATTTACAACACCGCTGCCACCACCGCTACCACCTGTTTTCACGCCAAGAGCAGATACCCAACCGTCCGAGTAGAATCCTACCGTGTTTCCGTCTGTTCTATGCTTCACTCTCAGAGCCTTGTTTGCTGAATCGTAAACAAGTTGGGCATCTCCTATCGTAATGGTATTTGTTGACACTGATGGTGCTTGAACATTTCCTGCCTTATTAATCCAAACAGCACCTTCCATATTATTGTGCCCATTAGGTCTTAGATTTATACATCCATCTCCGAAGCTAGCTAGTATTGTATGACCGTCTGAATTTCTTAATGCTACATTTCCATCGGGATATGTTATACCACCGTTATTATTGAATACTATATTCTGACTAAACGTTTTTCTTCCCGAAATAGTCTGAGCAGTAGTCAAGGTGACGGCATCAGTAATCCCGTACCCTGCCAGTGTGGTAGGATTATCACCGACTGTAACACGCCCGTAGGTGTCTACTGTAACTTTCGTATATGTACCAGCCTTCACCCCTGTGGTGGCTAGTGACAATGTGCGGTTTGCGGACAGGTTTCCACCTCCCGTAAGACCAGTTCCTGCGCTTATCGTTATGGTTTTGTCCGCTTTCAGTGCAAGAAGTTCGGCTAGGTTGTCGCTTTCCGTAAGACCGTCAAGGAACGCTTCAAGCTCTTTCCATTTGTTGATGATGTTATCGGTATCGCTTCCTTCTAGGAAGTTGTTCAGCTTATTGCTTAACTGTGTTACGGTATTGTTAAGCGTACCTAAGTCCTGTTGTCTTGCGAATATTTCCCCGAATACGGCAGTGATGGTTTTCCCGTCAGAACTAAGTGTCATGTCTGTTACGGCATTTCCACTTCCCGACTGGGTGATGTTCTTTATACCACCACCTTCCTTCGCCATTTTCCAAATCTCGTTTATCGTGTACGCATTAAACGTATTGTCAAGGTCTGAATCGGAGAAGGTTGTGCCGAGATTGGAAAAACCATATACGTTTTTCACAAGTCCGTCACCACCGCTACCACCGCTTCCTCCGGGAGATACGCCCAAAGCGGAAATCCATCCTCTAGTATAGAAGCCTATTTCCGTACTTCCATCTATATGCTCAAATGTGACTGCCTTGTTTACGGAATCATATATAATCTTTATATCGCCAACCTGCAACGCCTGTGTTTTCACCGTGCCGCTTATGTTGGCATCTACAGCATAAATATTCTCCCATCTCTTCGATTCAAGACCAAGTGTGGATGCGTTGTTCACGCTAGGAACTACATTTGCCGTAGAGAGTTGACCAGTGAATATCTTGCTTGCAGTTACTGTCTGTTCCGTATCAAGCGTTACAAATTTATTGTCAGGAAGATGGGATATGTGAATTTTCTTTGTCGGATCATCCTTTCCCAACTCCTGCCACAATTTGTCCGTATTCATTCCGCCTTCCTTGGCTAGCTTCCATATCTCGTTGATGGTATATGCGTTGAATGTATTGCTAAGGTTGGAATCGTCAAACGTCTTACCTAAATCGGCAAATCCGTACACGGCCTTAATCAGTCCGCCTTCTCCACCTCCCGGTTCTCCGCTACCACTCTGTGCGCCCAACGCTGATATCCATTGGTTTGTATAGAACGCTGACTTGCATCGTAACGCTTGGTTTACTTCATCCCATTCAAACCATCCGTTGAACTTCTGAAACGATGCAATAAGGTCATTAAGTAGCTGTTCAGAGAAAATATTTGTTCCGCTTCCCGTACCACTTCCACCTAATGTTACATTTGTCGTATTCTGTGTTGAAGCGGTCTGATTCTCCTGTGCCAGCCGTTCATAGAAAGACAGTATCTTTCTTCTTGCAATGGTGCATGAATATGACGGGAACATATTCTCCTTGGAATATTTAATTTCCAAAGACTGTATCTGCAACTGCATATCCACTATCTGACCGTTATCAGAGAAATCGAACACGCCTATTCCATCATCCCTTACCTTTAGCATATTTCCTTCTATGAAGTCAATGAAAAGGTTAGGATGCTCTGCGACAAATCCGCTAGATATGTCAAGTGAAACGGTTCGGTTCTCATGGTCATATCTTGACAGGTAGTCAAGAGCCGCCTTTTCAAGCGTGTTCTCAGCCATTGTCACATAAGATTCGGGCATGACGATATTCAGAATGACAAACTCCGTTCCTGCTGCAATTGAAGGAGATTTACCATCTGTGTAAAGGGGAAGTTTGGCATTGTCGCTATCTGTTCTGTAACATGATATTTTATATCGTGCCCCCTTGTTGAACATGGCAACATCCTCTTCCGTTTCTCCCGTATCACCGTTCACCTCACCGTAAAGAGGAATAATACCGTTTTTGTTTATCTTAAATTCCGTGCCTGTATAAGTTCCTGTACGCATACTGAACACCGCATCCGTCACAGAAGCGTATTTGTAATAGAACCTGTCCTGTGAACCGTCCTGATTACCGAAATGTATGTTGCAGGTCATTTCCTCACTAAAGCCTATCTTACAGCTTCCGGCAGGAACATCTGAATCAAACGTGAACTCAACACGTATGGTGACTGTCGTATTCTGACCTTTTTCTATATATCCTACAAGAGAGGTCTTGTCGTAAGGTATTTCAAGCATACCAGTAGCACCTTCCTCTCCGATAACAACCTCTTTCAAAGGAGAAGCCTGACCCAATACACGGTTTAAAACCATACGTAGGTTAATCTTCACCTTTTTCCCTACAGCATCACTTCCTATAGGTAATATACTGAAAAGCATCTTCCCGGAGAATGTGGCAGTAACCTTTACAGGCTGGTCATAATATGCCCTTGTACCATATATATCAAAACTCTCGAAATCCCTGTACTTGTCAAACATAGCATGGGGTTTGTACTGGGGCTGCACATTGTCGTTTATCTTGCCGGATGAATCACCGTCCTCATACACCTTGTACCCTAGGTTGAATCCGGGAGAGGTCATATAGATGAAGAAACTGTCACTATCATCACTCTTTATAGGAGTAGAACCGATAATCTTGTCTATCCGTGTAGATGCGCTAGCACCCTCACCTGCCACCTTTCCCGATTGAGGATCGGGTTCTCCGTCCGCCTTGTATGTATCCCATTCAGGAAGTCCTGACGGGTACAGATCGCCAAGCTTTTTCCCTCTGATGGAAGGATATATCCCACTGAACGTGTTTGATATGGTTTTCCCTCTTACACCATAGTTCTTCAATCCGTATTCGCTGTCAATATAATATCTTATATTCCCGTCAGAATCATTCGGAAGAAGGATGTACGGGCAATAGCGTGATTCATCGGCAGGCTTAGCGTCCTTCTTGTATTCGGGCGGAACGTTCCTGCTTCCGCCTTGTGGTATGATTCGGGTTATGACAGGTGTGCTTGTATCTACGGAAGAGGAAACTTTTACAGCACCCCCACCGTCACCCTGCTTGAATGTCCAGTTTACGGACGGTCTTGTCTTGTCCGTAATGGTTATTATCCCACCGTTCGCTGTCGTTGAGAAGTAATAATTGAGATAAAACTTGTCATAGAAGTTCTTCAATGCTTCAAACAGGTTGGTGCCATCGGTTATGTCAATCATATCCTCTGTCAGTTCGCCTTCCGCATCCACATTCAATGTCCATGTGCCAATGCCTGTATATCCTGCACCCAATGACGCATTGTAAGATTCTATATTTGCTTCTATACGTGCTGCAAGCTGTTTTGCATCACCCCAAAACTGGAACAGACCGCCATGAGTGTATCTTATCTTGTTTATTTCCCCACCTGTTCCGCTTACTATGTCAAGAAATGCCACATTCTGCAAAAGCACCTCCTTACCGTAAAACAAAAGGGAGTATTTGTATTTTCCTGCTTCGTTAAGATTATCTCCCGATGGGGCTTGGTACAGGATGAATGTATTACCGTTATATACGACTGTATCGTATTCCGATTCGCTCTTTGAGTTGTATGCCTTGAACTCTATCGGAACAACGGAAACGACTTCACAAGTCAATTTTCTCACTTCCTGCAAAGACGGGCTGTATGAAAAATCAGCACTCTCCGCAATAACCCTATTTCCTCTTTTAATCTGTAAAATCATTGGTCTTTAAAGCGTTGGTTGGTCAATACTGAAATTTAACGAAAATGTATAGGCGGACACAAGTTTATCCGGGTTCTGCAAGTCCTGAACATCCTGATAACTCAGCTTTGCGCCCGTTTCAAAACCAGTGCATCTTATCACCTGCTTTGCCGATTCGCCCCATATATCATTCCATATAGAGAAAGAGGATGAACCGTATGGCGTACCAGGAGTGGCAGGTATCACATTGGTTATATATGAATAGAACGAACGGATATTCGTCTTTACCGTTTCCACATCTCCCAAAGCGGCAAATGTTATGCTTCCTTCCGTTGGCTGGTAAACAGGCGTAACAGGTTCGTACACCTTCTGACCGTTCTTGTCATACCATTTTTCGGCATAGGCTTCCTTTCTTGTCGGCAAATCCCATAATCCCTTGCTTTCAAGTATATACAGCCTGTATGTGGCATACAAATCCTTTGCCGTATCGCTTCCTTTCTTTATAAAATATTTAGATATAGCCATTCGTGTACATTGTTTATTAGTGCAAAAATAACAAAAATAGTCTTAGAAACCATCTAGTTTTAAAAAATAATTTTCTATATTTGCATCATAATCGGTGCTTTGGATGAGTGGTTTAGTCAACGGTCTGCAAAACCGACAACAGCGGTTCGATTCCGCTAAGCACCTCAAGTGATTGGATTTTTTTTGTTCATAATCAAACTGGAACGCCCTGCCAACTGTGAAGCTAGCAGGGCGTTTGTTTTAGTCAATTATAACCTTTATCGCATTTCCGCCTGACCTTGGGGCAATGGAAACGACACTTAGGAGTGCTGTCTTTATCGCCATAGTTGCGGCAAGCTGCTGCTTGAGAACTTCAAGCTGTGCCAGTTGTATGACTGTCATGTTTATTCCGCCCGTTCCTGCCGAACCACCGTTTAACGATACCAACTGACGGAGAAGATCGCTTTGTACAACCATTTCGTATCTCATCCCGTTAAGATACCCCAACGCTTGATTAAATGCATTCTCGTCAACTCCTGCAATGGCATTAGACAGACCTTCCGCATTTTCCTCCGTTTCAGTAAGCATACCACCAAGGGCGTTGTTTATCTCATTGACTACACCTCCGGCTTCCGCAAAGGCTGATTCCAATGAACCCATTACATTTCCTAGTATTATAAGTTCATCCTTATCTATCTTGTTATCCGCAAACATACCACCTTTGCCGTCTGCTCCGAACAATGTGGTCTGTACCTGTTGCATTGCCTTTTCTATGTATTGTTGCTGTACCCAACTCTTAACAACATCTCTCATAACGTCTGCCACAGTGTCCTTATAAGCCTTTGCAGCATCCTCGCCTTTCAGCCATGCTTCAACAAGAGCATCACCTATCTGACTAGCCCAGCCTTTCAAGTCAATGCTATACAATTCGCTGGCAAGCGTTTCCGTATAATATCTTATCTCATACTCCAATTCTTTTATTGTCTGTTTGTAATCTTCTACTTTTTCTCTATCTGACTTTTTCTTATCTTCTTCGGCTGCTAGAATATCCTTTTGAATTTGCAACTGTTCTTTCAGATTTGATACCTGTTGGGATGTCACCTCATCAAGTTTTGCCGGGTCTATAATGTGCTCAAATTCCTTTTCAAGCATATTATATATATTGGTCAACTTCTTTGATTCAAATTCAAGATCTTCTATATGCTTTTGGAGCCTTTTGTCATGCTGTCTGTTAAATGTAGCGATAACATCAAGAGGCATGGATATTGCCGAGCCTATCGCACCTGCAAAATCACCGCTTTTGAATGAATCCCATGATTTCTTCACGCCTTCATTCATAACTCCCATAGCTTCCGAGAACTGGTTCATTTCTCGCATAAATCCGCTCTCGGTATCCTTACCCATAGAATCCATGAGGTTGGACACGGATGCTATTATCTGCTGCATGGCTTTTATGGCATTGTATATGTTGGTTATGATAAAGTCGATAAGATTTACCGTCTGCAAAGCGTTCTGTGCGGCAGCCATCATTCCTTTACCAGTCTTGACAGCTTCCTGTCCGCTCTTATATCTTGATTCGGCTTCCGACTTGGCACTCAAAGCGGCATTGGCGGCTTCTTCATCACCATTCTTCATTGCGTCCTCATATGCCTTGGAAGCATTTTTGATGTCAGCCATAGCCTGTTGCATATCATTCATACCTGCCATCATCTTTGACTTTCCAGCATCATATCTCTTGTTGTACAGACCTTCAATACCATCTTTCATGTATGTTTGCAAGTCAGACTGATTGTTCTTCATCATCTTCTCTATCTGCTTGTCCACGCGTTCAAGTTCTTTCATGTACTCTCTTGCACTGATAGCACCCGATCTGAATGCACTATTAAGCATTTCCCTTGTCTTGTCAGCTACAGTATTTGCAGCTTCCATAGACATTGCTTCCACCGCACCGAAGAAGTTTTGATAGTCGGTAGTCAACTTAAACAAGTCCATCTCTTCGCTTTTCTGCAATGCGGAAGTCAAGGATGTATTACCCATTCCTTCTGCGGTTGCGATCTTTTTACGGTACTTTTCTCTGATAATATCCACCTGGGTATAATAATCTCCATATTCAGCCAAATCATTAGCATATTGTCTAGCCATCTCACCGAAATAGCCTTTCCATGCGTCAATCATACCTTGGATAACTTGTTTCTGTTCATCACCTATATTCTTATTCCCCTTAATAGCCTCCTGTACCTGATTGATATACTGGTTCATTGAGGTGAATGAAGATGTGTCGGGCACGACAGAAACGCCAAGGTCAAGATTCATTCCTGCCAATGCGGATTGCAAATTGTTATATATACCTGCTGCAAAACTTTCAGCCATGGTAGATGTGTCACCGCTGAATTGAACGGCAAGGTCTAAGGCAAGTTCGGAATCACCCGTTATTCCAAGTATGTCACTGTAAAAGTCATACTTGTTCTTGTATCTGTCAAACTCATCCGTAATCCTCTTCATCACCTTCTTGGCTGCATCAACATAAATTTCAGAGGACAATTCGGCTGCTTTCCTTGCATTTTTAACAGCATCCTGTGGAACACGTGTTTCCAATTCCTTTGCAGCCTTGTTGTAATTGTCAACAATAGCCTGTTTGTCATATACAAGGTCTACGCCAAGTTTTAACGCCTGTGAACCGTAGATGGATTCAATCTGCTTTTTGGCTTCTTCCTTACCTATGTTAATGCTCAAATCCTTGAACTTGGAATAGGCGGATTCAAGCAATGACAACCTGTTTTTCCAAAGGTCAGCAAGAGGATCTCTTTTTTGTGCTTCCTTTTTCTGCTTTTCCAGTTCAAGGTTGAATTGTTTTGCTGTTCCCGTAGCCTTTGACATCGCTTCGTTGGCAGCGTTAAACTCGCTTATTATTTGCCTTAATGTTTCAAGTTCTTCAGGGTCTACCAATCCTGTCAGTTCGTATTTATCCCCTACTTTTTTCAGTTTACCCTCTTTGGAAAATTTGTCAATAGTTCTCTGATAGTTTTCTATTGTACTTTTTGAATCCTTATATTCCTTTTTTACGGCATTAAAGAAATCTTCTACAGTCTTTATATCTGACGTTTTGATTGTTATAGTCCATGCTTTTCCTGTAATCTCGTCAAGAGATTTCTTCCATTCTGTCAATCCTTCTTGGGCTTTCCTATCATCAAGTTCAAATTGAATACGCCATCTTTCTTTTGCCAGTTCGTTTAATTTCTTTCTAGCATTTTCCCCTAATTCATTAGCTACTGCAAATTCATCAAGATGTATCTTTAATTGTTTCTGTTGCTCATCAGTAAGGTTTTTTACATCTATATTGCCAAATACATCTTTAAGTTTTTTCTCAGTATATTTTGCAAATAAATTAAAGGATGATTCAAGTTTTTTTACTTCATCCGTGATGCCCATCCTCAATTTCTCATACTCCTTCAACAATTCCTCACTGTCAAAATGGGCTTTGTTCTTGAATATTTCAAATGTCCGTGCATCTCCTGACGTTTCAGCCAAAGAACGTATCTTCTCTACAATAGTAGCTGCCGAAACCCCTTTGTTTATCAGTTCGGTAAGTTCGTTTCTCCATTCCTTAGTACCCTTACCCATGTTTATAATTTCCTTGGATGCCTGTACTATCTGACCACGAAACTCTTCTATATCCTTACTTGCCGAAGTAAGTTTTACAGACGATTTCTCGTAATCTTTAAGCATATCAGAGAATGAATCACCAAATACGCCCGTAGATGTTGCCTTGTCCGCCTTGAACATTATATCCGCATTTTCAGCAGCACGTTTATAAACCTGCTCTAGTTCCGATGCTGACTTTTGCAGATATTCAACACGAGATTTCTGATCATCTATTTTCTTGCTATTTTGTACTATATACTGCCCCATATTGCCATATTTAGACAATACTCCAGTAAGCGTTTCCTCATACGACTGCAACTGTTTCGTGTCAAGCTGTTCAAGGTTTTCCGGGGTGAGTTTGTCGAAGTTTATCTTGTCAAGGTCTTTTTGCAAGTCACTGTATGATTCGCGGAAAGACTTTGCACTGTCCTTTATCTTCTGATTGAACTCTTCCGAACGTGCAGACATCACATGAAACGCTTCCGCTACAAGTCCTGCAACGGTAAGTATTACCATAAGAGGATTAGCCTTTATCGTAAGCCACAATGTTTTCAATGAATTTGTCAATCCGAATGTTGCCAGTTTGAATCTGTTCATCAACATTGTAGTTTTTGTCATAGACAACATTCTTGCAGCTTCCGCACCTGTCAGTTTAAGTTCTGTTACAAGAAGATGCCGTTCAGCCTGTGTCAGCATATTCGTGGCAAGAATACGTTTTGCCATCTCTGCCGACATCTTTCCCGAATTAACGGCAGCAGCTATCTCTACGGCAGACAGTTTTGACGCTGTCGCTATCTTCCACCTCTCGGCAGCAGTGAGCGTTCTGTACATTGCAGCCTGTTTAAGCAACTGGGCTTCCCGTAATTTCTCAGCCTTAATAGCATTAGTTGTTGCGACAACTTCTTTTCCTAGCATGGCTGTTCTAGCCAACTGCAATCCTTTCAATGCGGCATATCCTACAGCAACACCCTCTATTGCTTTGGAGAAATATCTCCAGTTGTTCATCGCATCGGTTATGCTTCCAACAATTCCTTTCAGAACGGAATCATTCGCCTCGCCTATGTCATTCATCATAATCTTGTATGAATCGGCAAGGTTACTTACCATACCTTTCAAAGATGCAGCTTGTATTTCCTGCATTTTGTAGAATATACCACCATCTTCCGTCATTGTGGTAAACATCTCCCGAATATACTCAAAAGGAATCTGACGTGTTGATATGGCGTTGAACACATTATCAGTAGTTTGAGCCACGCCTCTTACTTCTTCCAGTTTTTTTCTTAATGCGTCCAATGCAGGAATACCAGCTTCTGTCAACTGACGTAATTCCTGTCCCCTTAACACACCTGCGCTTCTTATCTGTCCATAAGCTAGAATAATACGCCCCATATCAACACCAAGACCTGCGGAAACGTCCGCAAGGCTTTTCATTGTACCGTACAATTCATTGACAGGTATCTGGAATGCTGCAAGCTGTTTGGTATATCCAACCAAATCACTGAACTGGAAAGGAGATATTACAGCAAGCCCCTTAATCTGACTGAATATCTGGTCAGCCCGTCTTGCATCCTGTATAATGGCACGTAAAGATACCTGTTGCAGCTCGAACTCCCCACGAATGGAAACAAGTTCCTGAAACATATCTCTGAAAAAGTAGAATCCTGCATAAGTCTTTATCGTATTAACAAACTCACGCATCATTCTGCTCTGCTTTGTCAGTCCCTCGGAAAACTCTTTTGAACTTGCAGCATTTTTCTGATTGGTCTGCTGCATCTTTGTTCCATAGGATGTGGCTTCGTTTACAAACTTGTTATGCTCCTGTATCTTCCTGTTTAGAAGAGTAAGGGTACGGTTATAGTTTGCATCAGTCGTATTAAGTGCATTACGCCTGTTCGTCAATTCAGAAATAAGATTGTTAGCCTGATTGATAGACGTAGGATTGATATTAAGCAATTCATTCGTTGATGTTTTTCTTAAAGATGATTGCAACTTCTCCAATCTGCCTTGCAATTTCTGAATAAGAGCGTCAGCCTTTGTTATCTGATTGCTGTTTAAAGGAACTTCAACCTTGAATTTATTCAATAGTTCAAGTCGTTTTTGTATGGCAGCAATCTTCTTGTTCAAGTCCTCAGCACTTCCCTCAGGCATACCAAGGGCAAGTCCAGACTGACCAGAAAGGTATTGTAGATGCTTCTGATTGGTCTGCTGCATCTTTTTATTCGCCTGTTCCTGCTTTGATGCTTGTCTATCCATCTCCTTTGTCCGTGCAATCTCCATCTCGTATTGCTGGCGTAGAAGATTAAGTTCTCTCTCATCGGAAATGGACAATTTGGGCGCACTGTTAGCAGTAAGGGAATATGCCGTTTTCAATCTGTTCAATTCAGCCACAAGATCATCTATCGCTTTCTTCTGACTTTCAAGATTGGCTTTTCTTGTAGCCATTCCCTTATCTCCGCCTGCATTGCCTAGGTTACGGTAAGTCTTTTCCAGTTTGTCATACTCTCTTGTCGCTTCGACAATCTTGTTTGACAACCCTTCCATCTGAACAAGTATATCCATTTTCTTGTTTGACTTACCTTTCCCTACCTTGGACGCGTTTTCATTCGCTTTGTTTATCTTATCTACAACCTCGCTAAGTTCGCCATTCATTTTGCCTATATCGGTCAACATAGGCTTGAAGGACATCTCCTGGTTAAAGGTGTCCTGCAACTTCTTCTGTATATCCTTTATTTGTTTGTCAAGACCGGAATCATCTAGACCGATCTTAAACTTTAATGCTCCTAAATCAACATCAGCCATAGTTATTATTTTTTAATTATTGCAAAAATAGCAAAAATAAACACAAGAGCATGATTTACAACAAACAAAAATTAATTAGCATTTTTTAACATATTAAAAATAGTAAATAAAGCCAATTATACTATCTTTGCATTGACTAATTTTTATAACTATGGCTATAGAAGAAAACAAAGTAACGCTAGTAGGCGTAAATAGTGCTAGTGTCATGTTCAGTAATGATGCTAATGCTGAAAAACAGTATAAAGTAAAAGCAAATGTAAACGTATCAGATGGTAAAACAATTGATTCATTTGATGGCGGAGAGGTGAAGTCATTGGAATCAGAGAACCAACTGGCCACATTCTATTTCAATCAGAACGGTGGTATCGCAATCAACTACAACGATCATCCCGACTTGGAAGCACAAATTGCTATCATTACCATCATCAACTCTTTCGTAACTGATGTTACAAAATACATTAACACGAAAGGCATCTCATCAGTTTCAATCTAAAAAAAGCAAGAAAAATGACGAACCAAGAAATGTTTTTAAAGAGATTAACTCTCTTGAATATCCCCTTATCACTAGAAGGGAAGGAACTTCCATCAGAACTGAAAGCAAAAATCATGCTTATGCGTGTCGCTTACGACAAAGCTGCAAAAGCATTCGATGATGATATGCAACAGGTTCTTAAAGAAATAAAGAAGGAAGGATATGACGAGCGCGCACAGAAAATCAATCACATGAGAGAGATTGACGGAAAGGAAGATGCGACAAAAGAGGAAAAGAAAGAAGCGGATGAAATCAGAAAGACAGAAGAAGATTTCAACAAGGAAACAGAAGAGTTGAACAAGGCATACTCCGAAGCATACCAAGAGAAAATGAAAGAGGAATGTGATATGAAGCCTAGAAAATTCGCTTTTGAAGGATTCGCTAAAATCATTGAACTTATTGGTACTGACGGTGCAATTAAAGTGAAATGGAACTCTCCCGAAGCATTGGAAATACCGAAGGAGGAATTTATCTCGCTTATCGCAACAAATTTGGTAGATGAATAAGCCGTTTTCTATATTGCTATTTTTTTTGTTACTGTCGTGTTCTTGTTCACGCAAGCTACTTCCATCTTCGACAAATACAACTATAGTAGACCATAACACGACAGTAACGGAAAGAGTAGTATGGCAATCAAAAATAATAACTCTTCCAACAGAACACATACAACATACAACATTTGAAGATAGTTCACACTTGGAAACATCATTAGCCGTATCAGACGCTAAAATAATGTCGGATGGCAGGCTTTTTCATAGTTTGAAAAACAAGAAAGACTTTCTACAAGACAGCATCCCATCTTTGGAAAAAGAAACGGTAGTGACGAAAGATTCTATAATAACCGTAGAGAAAATTGTAGAAGTAAAGGTAGAAAAGGAATTGTCTAAATGGCAAAAAATACTAATCAATCTTGGATACATAGGTATCGGTTTCATATTGTTTTCAGGTTACAAAATAGCCCGAAAGTTCGTGTAACTTTCGGGCTTATTTTATTGGGGATTGATAAAATTTATGGAGCGTAATCTTCAACCATATTATAGGTGGTATTTACCCCTGTGGCTCTTGCTGCAATATAATAATCATAAGAAAAATCTCTACTAACATTAAAGGAATACATAGATGATCTATATGTTCCTTTTGCCGGAACCTGTGCAGTAAGTCCTGTAAGTAATGAACCAGCACTTTCTCCAGCTTCTGGAACTGTTCTTGTCCTCATTAACACAAGAACTATACCACGTATAGTAACAGATGACCCACTATTATTTGTTATAATGAAATTGTATGTAATTTGGTTATTAGGAGAGTTCCATGTACCGAATGCTTCTATTACGTATAGAGATCCAGCTGCATGAATAGTCATTGTTTTTGGTGTTACTGGAATAGGTATGTATATTCCTTGTTTTAATTCATCATCTACTCCTATTTTATTAGATGACAAGAAAAAAGATACTTTCCATTTACCTACATAACCACCTATATTTAATAACCTTATAGATACTGAATCAGTAAACATACTTTCAGATGTTACTAAAATGTATCTAGTATTTTGTAAAAGTCCTACCCCTGCATACATTTCAGAAAATGGAGTTCCTTGATAGCTTAAATAGGATAGCAAAATGTTATCATCAGCATTTGTTGTCTGTTCAAGTTGTATTTCTAGATTATTAGATGTGTCCAAATATACATCTGATGGAACGTCATCTCCAAAAGGAACTATAGCATTATGATTATATCCGTTGAAATCCAATATCCGATAAGGTGCTGAATCTCCACCAGTAGGAGCATTATATCCCCAGTCTACGCCATTAAAAAGGTCTTTTAGAAATCCGCTATTAAGCGTTCCTGGCGACATGTATCCCACTACACTTAGACCACATAAACCATCATTAGCTTTCCAATAATCAGGACGATAATCTAAGTATGGTTGCCTAACAGGTTTATATTTACTCCATTTATTTATTTTCCCGTGGGTGTTTGCACAAGCATACCCTAAATCATAACCATCACTAGTAGGACCGATACCTAGAGTAGGATATACATCACTATCCAATCCTACAGGTGCAGTGATTTTACCGTTAGAGTGACCCATAGACTATACCTCCACATATTTATTGCAGACGATATTGCCGCCCATTGTCAAACTACCCGTCACACGTACATCACCATCAATAATGACAGCTTGTGACAAATCAAACTCTTCTGGTATATCACTACCATCTAAGGCTATTATCTCATAAAGCCCCTCTGTCGGGCTAAAGCCCCTCTGTCGGGCTAAAGCCCCTCTGTGCTCCCTCGCTTCGCTTCGGTCGCACACCAAATTTCCGTTTACAAACAAACTAATCTTCATAAATTTACTTGCGTTCGCTTTTCAGTTAATATACTTTTCCTTGTAGATATCAATCGCAAATACTTGCAATTGATAGATCCTTTGTTTACTTTTGTTCCATCCAATTTCCTAATATCAAAGGAGCCATTACTTCTTCTTCCAAAAATGTAATACAACTCTTTTTGGTATTCAACCAAATCAAACAATCTAAAACCTTTTACTAAGAATGGTGCTTGATTGAGTTTCTTTCTGCCACCTTTCAAGAAATTAGCTTTGTGTATTTGTCTATTTTGGCATCTTACTTTCTTTTGATAGAAATAATATCCAAGAGGTTTGGCAGTAGGATTACCACTGATACACCTTGCATCAACATAATGCTCTTTAGGAAGATTGTTAGTGATACGGGCATTTTTCGTGATATAGCCAAAAGTCATACTTACATTAGGATAGATATTCTTTAGCCTATCATAGAAACCCCATCTCATAATCCCCATAAAGACAGCATCTCTAAATGACTTTCCACGCTTTATATTTAATTTAAACTCACCTCTATGATATGCCTTATGGCAAGTTTCGCAAAGGGTAATCAAGTTGTTTGGGCTATCACCTCCAGTCTTTCTGCTCTCTATGTGATGCACATTCAAAACTTTATCTTTACTCTTACCCTTACAATGTTGGCAAATATGATTATCTCTAAATAGTACGTATTCACGCACATTGAAGAAATCAAGTTGTTCTCCTTGTTGGTATTCACTGCCAGATATACTTGGATTATTAATCTTCTGTATATCAAAGGAAGCCGTTTCAACTACGATATTAGTTATCGGTAGGAACTTATGTATTTTCTCAACAACAGTCAAATGAGTTTGGATTTTGTTTTCAACAGATGGTGCCAGCCAACCTTTACGCTTGGAAGATACCCTATTATTGAAACGAGCCTTGCGATAACGAAGCCTACTCCTACGAGTTCTTCTTTGTTCCCTACGAGTAGATAACTTATCCACAATATCGTTTCTCAATTCCACATCTGCTGCATACATTTCCTTCTCACTTGTTGTTGCTGAAATGCCGATATGCTTGCTACCAGCATCTACACCCAAACTTACGGGCTGCGTATAATCTGTTGTGTCATAATCCAATTGAATTGTGAACGGAATACGGCACACAACATGGGCTAGACTGTTTTTTAACAGCCTTCTAACCTTACCAAACCTTTCGGTTGGCATAAGTGCCTGTCCTTGTTTGTTAATTACGTAAACCATTTTTACTATAAGTCGGATTTCTCCGTTAAATGCTCATCGACAATGTTATGGAGAGGTTTACCGTCAGTAACACTATTCCTACCCCACAGAATTGTTTAATCACTGACCTTAGAGCAAGTGGCTTGAGCAAGCACCCCTTGGTAACTATATATTCTCTCCTAACGTAGCACCCGAAGTGCTTAGTCTAATCAACACCTACAGTTATTTAGCCTGTGGGTAGTTAATGTTTATTGTTTTTTAAATATTTCGCAACACTATCCATTACACACTCAACACACCAACCTAAAAGGTATGCAAAGTGCTCATCCTGCCCATTTTCATATCCCATAGAAATATCACAATACCCAAATACATTACAAACATAATGAACAGATTCATGAGCAACAGTTCTCACCCCTATACCATCGTTGGATAAACAAATAAGTACACCTAAATGGTTTGTACTTTTTTCCCTTACAAAAATAGTCATGCCATTACAGCTCTTAATTTCATCTTTGGATGTATCTATCGGGTCATGATTAAGTTTGGTGAATTTTCTATATATTTTTCCCCATTGATCATCCCCCACTGCAACATACAGTTTAAGGGGATATATTTTAGGATCGTATTTTGTTATCATCGCAAAATGTCTTTTAGTAATATATCGGGATGCTCTTCTTTAGGTTTAGATTCTTTGAACCTATATATAAAGCCACTTGCATCCTTGTTAGCTTCCTTATATAAATCTTCTGTAAGAGAAGCCTTGTACAACTTCATTTTCTCTTCAAAATGATAATCAAGTTTAGGCTGGTCCATTATTACTGCCTGTATATAACTCCATGAATATTTCCATAGCAAAGCCCAGTCCTTGATTATCATCAATCCTCCGAATAGCCTTAAATCCCCTCTGAATTGGGGGAAATCTTTTTGGATAGATCCTCGTGAGCCGATTTTGCATCGAGAGATAATTTCATGGCATCCTTCTTGCTTAGTGTCGCTGTCGTATCTATCAAGAACGCTAAACGGATTGTATTTGTAAAAAAATCACTTACATTAGCCCCCTCCACGATGGCTTCTATCAACGGAGTAAGTTCCTTATGGTCATAGTGCCTGCTTAACCACCAAGCGTATATACGTCTTGCAAAAGGAATTATCTCAAAAAACCAATAGTTGTTCAATACTCCTGCCGCTGCAACTTTGTACGGAATAGATGCGTCATTTTTCATAATTGCAATCATTTCCTTTTTCGCTGTATCGGGGTTGATAATGTCACGTATCAACAGCTTGTCTACAATATAATCGTATGCGCCTAGTCTAAGACCACGCACCTTGAATTTCTTATTGCCAACCATAACCTCTTTGTATTTATGAGTGGCAAACTTCTGCATCTTTATCTGATCATCTAAGTCAGGTTGTTTCCAGTTGAATATTCCCATTTTTCTTAAACTAACTTGAACGGTTTAATCATTAATTTTCCTTTCACATCTACCTTTGATATGTTCTTTGGAGTATTTGTATAAACGAACACCCTTGTATATTTAGACGATACAATATCAAGTTTGGCATCGTCAATCAAAGAAACATGAACTATGCTGTTATCAAGCGCAACAAGACTTACACGGCTGTTATCCTTGACATACATTTCTCCTATACCGAAATTGACAAATGTGACAACACAATCACACGAGCCGTTAAAAATAGACCATTTAGGATTGCTTATGAAAAGGTTGGTATCATCCACGAAAATATTAAACTTCTCCCTAACTCCTGCAAATTCCTTCTTGATTATTTCATTTGACGGGTATCTGTTTAATAGACAAAAATCAATGCCTCTGATATACTTTTCACATAATTCATATTTATCAGGTTCACCCCATCCATTTGTCCACTCTTTACACAGTCCAAGGCTTATAGCCTTTTGCTTCAATTTTTCAGATAATTCCTTATCATTCATTATGTTTCTTTTTATGGCAAAAATACAATAAAAGTTAATACCAATAAAAAAGTAACAGTTAAAAAACAATAAAAGCCGGACAGAAATGCCCGGCTAATTTATAACTCATCTGTATCAACCAATAGAACTTGAATTGTCAAGTTCGAGAACCATCATGGTTTTCAGATACTGAGTATTAACTTCCAATGCTGTTACAGTAACGGAGAAACCAAGGTATCCTGCGTTACTTGGAGCACCTGTGAAGCTGACAGCCCATGATGCCTTCGGGAAGAAGATCATACGGTCACCAGTACCGTTGATAATACCGATAGGACGTACAAACTGCTTGAATGAGCTTGCACCAAACGCTTTCAGTTTCTGAGAAGTTCCCTTACCGAAAGCATCAACAGTATCAGTTAAACTACTTAATTCCAACTCAGCCTTTGCTTCATTTCCTTGCGTAAAGAAAGCGAAAGCGGCTTTTGAAGTGGACATACCTGTAAAGGTAAATGCCATAGTACCCGGTGTGATATTCTGGAATACGGTAGCACCCTGCTCGTTCTTTGTTTCAGAAGTGTCAGCGTCAGTACCAGCGGATTCCGTAGTACCAGATTCAATATTGGGAAGAATCTTCGGATTCTTAAAACTTGAATATTGAGTTTCATCGGTAATCTCAATCGCATCAAATGTCAAAGCAGCCGACTGCCCGTTCAAGTAAGCAGGGCTGGTGTCTAAATTTACTCGTGCCATTCTATTTTCTGTATTTAAAAAGTTATTGTTAATTGTTGAGAGCGTATCTACCGATGCGCCTCCACTGTTTTTTCTCACGTTTTTCATGCAGCTAATCCTTTGAAATATCAACATTCAACAGGACGGACATATAATAGAACCCAACCCCGTCAAACATTGGTGGTAAAACATTAAATATCTCGAAATGAAGCTGCACAGTCTTTTGCGGGAACAGTTCTACCATTTTCTCACTCAACGCATCCATGACAGACGGATATACGTTCCCGGGCAATGCCCTTACAAACAGAGTAACCGTAGCCATTGTTTCGCCTTTCCCGAAGTGACCGTAGGGGCCGCTCTCGGTATTGCTGACAATTCTTGTATTGTTGTTTACGACAATAAAACTAGTTACCTTATCATCAACACTTGCAGGACGCTGCACCTTATATACATCGTCAGCAATCTTCTTGTCCAATACAATATTGTACAAGGTGGTATTTATTGTTGAAGGATTAAAGTAGCCCATAACTTCACTTAAAATATTTGTTTAACATATTAGCTGCAATTTTCTTAAAAACCACAGTATATTTACCCCCTTTTAAATCTGTCTTTGTCTTAATCCAAGAATCTGAAAGAACGTTCAACAGGTGATAGTTCTCAACATACTTGGCATAATACATGACAGCAGCGACAACCAGTTCATATTTTTCAGAACCATCGGATTTATAACTGTTGAAGAAATCTTCGGCAAGTTCACGCCCCCAATACTCGACATTGTTACGTTTCCTAGGCTCATTTGCAACTTTCGTTGCATTTGCCCACACAATCTTCTTTAGGACCCCATCTTTGTAAATGCCACATCCATAACTATCTTCAAGATTGAAAGTTTGGTTGGTAAAGCCCTCCAAGTCTTTTATATCATCCATGATATTCGTGGCGATATCTTCCATGAACTGCATGATAGAAGCATCCAAGGCAAGCTGGACATTACTACCAAACTCTTTCAATACTTTATCGTTGTTATTTGCCTGCATTTTTTGTACTTGTTTTTCTTGTTACTGGTTTACTCAGTTTCTCAATCTGCTTTTTTAGCAAATCTCGATCATCTTTAGCGCATTTCAGTTCTGTTTTAATATCATTCAGTTCATTGTAAAGATCCTGTATCTTCTGATAAGCATCGTGGAGAGATTGCTGATAACTCAAAATTTCCTCTTGCGCCTTCTTCAACTGAGCACCCTGAATAGCAAACCCCTTTTCAAGATTGTCCAAGGTAGAAGAATCAATTTCAGTTTCCATCTTTTCCTTCTTCTGCTTAAACATTAACATTGAAGTTAGAAGGGTTATGCCATTTGTACCCAACAAAGCAAGTATTATTTCCGTCCAATTGATTGTCATAGTATTCTAGTTTTCTATTTGGCTAAAGTATATCACCGTACCAAATTCCATATTGTTAAATGGAGGTTTCTTTATCTCACGCCAACTATTGCTGTTGTCCGAAAACGGATGGTTGAAATTCCGCCAATCCAACAGACACCCGGAAGGTATGGTTACATCGTTATCTTCTAGGTAGGCGGCATATTCGGATTTGTCAACATCATTCGTTTCCGAACCTGTGTCCTTTTCCTGTATGTTTGCCCTTCCTTCGTATATCATCTCCCAATATGGGGTAGTCTGATATTTATCCGAACTGTTCTTGTTCTGGTAAATTCTAACCATATCAGGAAACATATCCTCACCTAAAATACTCTTTCCCATACTACCATCTTAATCTAGTTATTTCAACATCTGTTCCAACATCCAAATTCAAACCCCATTTGGCGTATAAATCCTTTGCGCGTTGCTCCAATCTTTTCTTGTCATTGATAGAAATAGTCTTGCTTGTGTCAGTAATTGACCAGTTTCCGGCTTTCTTTGTCTTTCCCTGTATCGTTGAAGGGGCAGTACAAACAATGAGCAACAAATCAGCATAAGCCAAATCCTTCTTCATCTCAGACGTTTCACGGCTATCATCAGACAAACGGAATCCCCATTTCTGGGCAACACTGATATACGATGTGTTTTTCAACTCATAGTCAATCTGTGCTTTCAGATATTCACGCATAGACATATAGAAATATGCTTCTACCTTCATGTTACCCTTTGCTGTTATCTGAGGGGTAACTTGAATAGTGAACGGATTATCCGAAACTTTCAGTCTATCCTCCGGCTTCAATGTTTCATTGTCGGCAATAAGCCAGTATCCGAACTCTACACTTTCTTCGGGAATAGCTTGGAGCGTGAGAGTATCTCCAATGAAATACTCCCCTGCGCCCTTTGCTGTGCCTTCGCCATTTATATCAATAATAACCTTCATGGTTCAACTTTTTACAATCCCGTATTTGACTGTTCGTCAACCTTCATGATGATAAGGTTGTTCGGATTCTTCATCACAGGACACGCCCACAATTCACCTGAACTCTTCTCAGCATACGGTTCAGAAGAATACTGATGCAAGAACGCGATACGTCCGCCTTCCAAAGAAGAAATACGTACAGCCGGGTTGGTATCCTGCAAATACATTGACGGTGAGTTCTTGATACGGAAGAACTGACCGCTCTGAACAAGAACAACGGTGTTCTTTTCAAAAGACGGTTTGGCTTCCTCAATCACACCAAGTTTGTTCCATTTTGATTTTTCATCAACAGGAATAATCACAGGAATAGAGAACACCTTCATCAGCACATCAACAATTTCCTGATTGTTCATAGGATAGATTGTAGTAGATGCTGCGGCAGGAACAAGACGTGCCTGTACTGCTGCTGTCACTTTCGGGTGCATCAAGAAATTATCATACAAATCCTTTGACATTTCAAAATGATCGTATGGTACACCGTCATTATCGGCAATCTTGCACATTCTTTGAAGGTCTTTAATAGGATCTGCATTCTCGTTCGGTGTCCAGTCTGTATCGCTAAACCATTTCTGCTTCAACGCTTTCAACTTGTGTTTTGCAGGAACACGATAGTCAATCTGAACAGGGATTGAGTTGGTACCACTAGCTGTATAGTTAAGCATACCTGTAGAAAGAGCCTGATAAGTCATGCAGTTCAACTCGGTATGGAAACCTTGGATACACGCTTCCATCTTTGTGTACCATTTCTCACGGATCTTGTCAAGCAATGCGCCTTGCGGAATGTCAAGTTCATAGAACTCCTGAATATCGGTTTCCATAAACTGAATGGCGTGACCCATCTTCGGAATACGGCCAGAATACCATTCAAATCCCGTAGTATCCATGATAGGCTTTTCAGCCAAAGGAGCCAGCATTACAGGACGGGTAGCCTGTGTGTATTCGTCAACCATGACATTCCATGATTTACTCATCTGAGGAACATCCCAATCTCCGTAGCTTCTCCAGTTTTCGTTATCAAATTTCTGATTGGCATAATCCATAAGTTCCTGCATCTCCCCGGAGAAATGCCAATCATAGAAACTAAATGTCGATCTTTGCATAAAACAAAAAATTTAATTAGTTATACAATGTGTAACGGAAAACGCAAGGATATGATTCATCATCCTTCATCGCCTTTTTGATTGCCGAAGCTACGGGCGGAATGCGTTTTTCCAAAATCTCACTTGTCACCATCCATGCACCGTTGAAAGGATAGAGAGTGGCACCGGGAATGGTGTCAACATCATAAGGCAGGATAGCATTAGGAATAACCTTGAATTTTGCGCTAGCACCAACCTGTGTAACTTCAACCAAAATATCGGTCAATTCCAATTTACCTGCATCCCCGGACAATGTAAGGATGTCATATTCGTCATGAGACGAATCAATAGCGTTAATGGTAAAACCAGTTGTAGTACCTGCGGCAGTAGTAGGTGCTTTACCGACAACCATGCCAACCTTGGCAACTGTATTACCCATGATTTTTTCAACTTTTACCGTAGCACCAGAATCCGATTTCTCATACATTCTGAATGAATAGTGAATATCACCGCCATCCTGTTTTGAGGAATCGCATTTAATCATGGTACCAGCCGGAAGTTTGTTCCCAACTGTAGGCATACGTTCTACTGGAACGTTACATCCTACCAACAGTACGTGCAAAGACGTATCATTAGAAAAGATATGTCTTGCGCCACCAATCTTACTATAACTTGTTGCAAGAACTCCTGCTTTCATAATTAAAAAAACTATTTGTTAATTTTACTGTAATATCGGCTGACAATATTGTTTTCCTTGCTAGCCTTATCTTCTTCTCTCTTTCTATCTATGAATGACTTTACATCGCTAGAACCACCCTTGTCAGAGATAAAAGGATTAATGCCATCCTTTGTGTATTTAGTACACGTTTCATTGTACTTTCCCTGTATTTTCAGAAGAATGCTTGTATCTTCCTCTTCGGGCGAAATCTGAATGTTCTCAAAAATGATGTTGCGCAACAACTCGTTAGGCATACCCGCTTCCGGGCGTTTAATCAAATCAGACAGCTTCTTGCGCTTTTCAGTTACAATCTGCTTCTGCTTTTCCTCCTGCTCTTTAGCTTCAAACTCTTTCTTGAACTTTTCAAACTCTTCAAGTTTAGCCTTGACATCATCGGGCAACTCAAACTGTTTCTGTTCGGATGATTGTTGTTGTTGTTGTTGTTGTTGTGACGAATGTGATTTTTCCCATTCCTTTTTCAAGTTGGATATCTCCTGTTCCTTGATTGTATCCCACTCTTTGCGCTTATCAGACGCAAACGCTCTTACCTGACCTGCCACAGTGTTCTTTAAATGATTCACAACACTTTCATTCCAGAACTTTTCCGCATTTTCCTGCGGTGCGAACGCTGAGAACTCATTAATTGTCTGTTCGATTGTACGATCTGTAATAACGGAGCTACTTTCTCCCAACGCATTCTTGATACCTTCAAAAATGACTTTTACATTTTCATCCATATACTATTTATTTTTTTTATGTGATTCATGCACAAGACCTTTGCGCACAGTAAGTACCTCTTACCGATGCAAATGTAGTTAAAAAATGTGTATAAGCAAAAAAATATTTTAAAAAATATTATATTTGCAGGATACATAGAAAACGATGGAAGAAATTGACTTAAAATACCGAGGATTAAAGACTAAAGATGTTGTCAAATCGCTGAAACGATATGGCAAAAGGGGAATCATACCATATAAAAGCCTTGATTTCGTCCAAAGATATATAGAGGACAGAAGAAGCAAGGGGTACAAGGTAAATATGCTTGCCCCACAGAAAGGTTCACAGGAGGCATTTCTAAGGAACAGGGCAGGAATAAAGATACTTCACGGGAATCGTGGGGGAGGAAAATCCGTATGTCTTGGAATGGATATACTGAGTTCATGCAACCACCCGTCATTTTCCGCACTTGTTTTCCGTAAGGACAAGACATCCGCAGAAAAAGCGGACGGTATTCTTAAAGTGGTTTCAAAGATGGTTGAACCTTATGGTGAGTATATTGATTCAAAACGCCTTTCAAGACTTGACGCAGGAGGTGAAATACGATACGATTATTTCGGGGATGCCTGCTTGTCGGGAGAAAAAGGCATAAATGAATTTAAGGACAGACAACAGGGTGGTAACGTTGTGAAGGTGGCGATAGACGAGTGCTCACAGGCAACGGAACCTATCATAAACTACCTTCAAACGGTATTGCGTTCATCATCAGGACTAAGAACAGGTCTTACAGGCGCGTGCAATCCAAACCCGTACAGCGATTTCTGGAGAGCACTGGTATCATGGTGGGTGGACGATGACGGAATAGCAATTCCGGAAAGATCGGGAAAGGTAAGATATTTCTTTCAATATGGAGATACTATACATGAAACAGCATGGGGTGACAGCCCACAAGAAGTATTTGCTCAGGCAAAAGATTATATCATCGCAAGATTCGGTAAAAATACCAAAATTGACGAAACAAACTGTAAAAGATACATCAAGAGCATAACCTTTATAGCTTCCGGGCTGGAAGATAACAAGATACTTATGGCTTCCAATCCCGACTATCAGAAAAACCTTGGAGGAACAGCACAGGAAGTATCCATAAACGCATTAGGTTCATGGAAGCTGATAAAAGGGGGAAACGAGTGGATAACCCGTGACGAAATGGAGGAAATGCTCTCATCTCAGCCTGTGTTTGACGATTATTTTGAATGTGCTACACTAGATATAGCATACGGTCTTGGTGACGTTTGTGTAATGGGGCACTTCATAGGACATCACTTACAAGACCTAGAATGGTCAAACACATTAAAGCCTAGGGATTTGAACCGATGGGTAAGAAACAATCTACGAAAATGGGGAATCGGTGAAAACAGACTGGCATTTGACGGTCTTGGAGCACCTACATTCCGTGACGCATTCCCCGAAAGTCTGGCAATACTTAGAGGTGTTCCGAAAAGACTAGACAAAAGCAAGGATGACCAGCCTGTAAGATTCTATTTCGATCTTAGGGCACAGCTTGCCGATGAGATGGTAACACGTATAAAAGGAACAAACCTAGGATATTGCGGATTCAGTATAAACCCGGAACTTCTCGAAAAACCGTATGTGAACAAAACAATACGGGAAGCACTGATGAACCAGAGAAGAGCAATAAGACGTGACGTGGAAAGGGAAAACGGGAAACTAAGACTGCTGAAAAAACAGGAAGCAAAAAAGATTGTAGGATGCTCGCCCGACTTGATAGAAGGAACATTTTTATACAGGACATATTTTGATATATGCGATGTAATGATTGACATACCTAACGATATAATGGATGAATTAAAATATTTATAATTACCTATGGAAATTTTAAAATTAGACGTTTTATTACGAAAAGAACCGTTCAAAGTGGCACTTCCGTCAAGATGTGACGATGGGAGAGGTGGAGGAACAAAGAAAAAGCCAAGACGCTCCACTTTGATATACAAATATATGTCACAAGATGATTTCCTAGCACAATGGGATACATCAGGACATTATATACACAACAGACCCGACTGGAAAGACAGCATCCCGTCAGACGAGGATGCCACATCATCGGATGATGAAAGTGCTAATGTAGGTGCTCAGAAAAAGAAAAAGAAATCGGTATCAACTCCTTACGTACTGCAAAGACGAGCATTCCCTCTCCAAAGGATGATACACAAGAAAAGGGTATCACACCTGTGTACCAATCCTCTTAAATTCCAGATAAAGAAAAGCGCGTCAAACCAGCAGAACAGGGATAAGCTGACAACATACAAGGAATACTGGACTGATTCTCTCATGGAAACAGCCAAGTTTGAACTTATAAGCGAAGCCGGAAAGGTAGGAGATGCTGCCATATATATATATAAGGATAAGGACGAGATAAAATACAGGTCTTTCAGCTACTCAAAAGGAGATATACTATATGAGCATAAAAACAGAAGAGGCGAAAGAATAGCTTTCGCAAGAGAATATACAACCACATATATATCGGCTGATGGAGAAGAACATACAGACACACTTGTCGATGTATGGACTAAAGATGAGTTTTATACACTGGATTCCAACGGAGATATAGCAACGGATATTGACGAGAACGGGAATATCATACAACTGCATCAATTCCATAACCTGGGATTTATACCTGTAGTATATCTACGGCTTGAACTTCCATTTTGGGGGGCAGTACAGGACTTGATAGACGATTTCGAGTTCTTAATGTCCATGATAGGAGAATACAACACACGACAGGCGTTCCAAATGCTACTTATCAAGACAAACGGAAGAATAAACATTCAAAGAAACGGATTGGGAGGAACTTCTATTTTACGTGTAGGAGCAGAAGATGATGCACAGTTCATGGGTAAAATGGACGCTTCAAACTCACTGTTCACCGAAATAGATAACATATACAACGGGATACTTGACGGAAGCGGTGTCGTTCCGCCAATGCAATCATCGTCAGGTGACAGACCTACTGGAACAACAGCAATGTATTACGAGCCTGAAATGGAATGGGCGAGAAGTGATGCACAAATGATGAATACAGCCATAAATGACATGGCCAATATATTCAAATACTATGTAGGAGTAATGGAAGGTGACGCAACAGGTTATAACGCCCTAAGAATAAACGCTACCATAGAGCCATACTCATACATAGATTTCTCTGAATGGAACAACACAATCGTTCAGCTTGTAAACGCCCGAATAATATCATTACAGACAGCAAGAGAGGAATGCGATTTCGCTGCAAATAACGAAGATGATAGAATGGACGAACAAGACAGAAGATTAAACGATATGGAAGCTAGGGTGGTGATAGAAGAAAACAACGAAAACAACGAAAACAACGATAACAACGATAACAACGATAACAACGATAACAACGATAACAGCTAAACTATGGGAAAATTTACAAACTTACTAAGAAAAATAAGAAGGGCATTGGACTATATATGCCTTAACAATTTGAGAGTTGACGGAATGGAACACCTCATTGCAGGAATACTTGTAGTGAGCGTGGCGCAATGGTTTTTCTCCGTATGGACAGCAATAGCACTAACCTTGTTCATTCTTGTAGGAAAAGAAATAATCTACGATAAGTGGCTTAGACAAGGAGTGCCCGAATGGAGAGATATATTCTGGGGAGCAGTAGGTATGGTTCTTGGATTGATGTAGAAAAAAACACCACAAATTTTTGATATATCACAAATTATGCTTTTCTTTGTGGTGAACGTCATAACATAATAATATTTGGCAAAATAAATCGAACAGATTTTGTACAAGATATTAAGAATCCCTCTAAGGTGGCAGAAAGGAAACAATCTGCGACTTCTATGCCCTGCGTATGTTGTGACGTTCACACCTACGGAGGGTTTCTTTTTATCACAATTCGTTAAAATATGAACGTCACAACGAATGAACTTATTCCTATTAGTGATAATAACGGTAAGAAAGCCGTTAATGCACGTGATTTGCATTCTTTTCTTGAAAGTAAAAGGGATTTTTCAACATGGATTAAAGATCGCATTAAATCTTATGATTTTATTGAAGGTGTTGATTTTCAATCATTCACCGAAATTGTGGAGCGAGAAATAGGAGCTACTAAACGAATCGAATATGCTCTGTCAATCAGTATGGCAAAAGAGCTATCTATGATTGAAAACAACGAACGGGGAAGGCAAGCTAGAAAATATTTTATCGCATGTGAGGAAAACAAACATGAACTTTCCCGGAAGGAGCTTGCACTAATGGTAATACAAGCCGAAGAAGAGAAAGAACGCTTGGCTTTGGAGAATGAAAAGCAGCAAAAACAGATAGAGAAGCTCCAGCCCAAAGCGGACTTCGCCGACAAAGCCTTTGCAATGGAAGGCAAGTGCGATATAGGACAGGCGGCAAAGATACTTGGATTGCCTTTTGGGAGAAACTCTTTGTTCAAAAAACTTCGTGAAGCAGGAGTATTCTTTGCTAACAGGAACGAACCAAAACAGAAGTATATTGATGCTGGGTATTTCGAGATGAAAGAAAAACCTATTCCAAGAGAGAATCACCCAGGTTTTGTCGTGATGGTTGTTCTATGCACACAAAAAGGTCTTGCATACATCAATCACCTGTTTGGCGGAAAACCGTCCGATGGAAAATTAGCGAGAATAGTATAAAATCAAGGAGCGAAAAACATCGCTCCCATAACTCCTTCAACACATGGTTGATGAGATAACACACTACTTTATCGTAACCCAAACCTGTTCACCACGCTTTATTGCATCGTCAATCAACTTGTTCAACTTGTCAGATGTATAACGTGATTCGGTAAGTCTGCCTTTTGATGTATTGTTACCAACAAGGATACACCCGGCAGAATCCTTTGCTGTATTCCCAGAGTGAAAAAGAATACCATCAAAATGAGGCACATTCAATAGTCTTGGCATATTACGTCCGAATTTTGGTGACCAGTTGTATATAACCTGGTATCTTCCATAAGGAATAGCAGATTCAGCATAAACCTTCTTCTCGTTTCCATCAAACACTCCGTTCTTATTCACGTCAACAACACGATCTTCAAGCGTATTACTGAAAAACTCACCATCAATATACAAACGCCCTATAGTATAATCAGGCTTACACCATTTTCTTTCTACTAATAGTTCCATGATATTTTATTTAGTTATACATTGCAAATATACAAAAAAGTATTATATTTGCAATGTAATAATTAGGCTAGTTGATATTTAGATGTGCATTAAGGAACAAATGAACACCATTATAAAGTATTCGGTAATTCATTTATGATAGCCGATAGTGGGCGTTGGTATCGCCCCGAACGGATTAACGTTCTAAAATGTGTGTGAAAATGTACATTAATACCATACCATATTTTCTGTTACTTTGCACTATCTAAATGAAACCATTACGATGTTTTTACTTTGGCAGCAGACAGATGTGAATCTTCACTGTTGCCTTTTTTATTTAAAATACATACCTTTGCACTATGGACAACGAAAGAGAAATATTATCGAAACTTGACGCTATCATACAGAACCAAAAGGTTTTGTATGAGAATCAAATTGTCATATTTCAAACTCTAGCATCAATAGGACAAAAGGTTTACAGCCAAAGCGATTTCAAGAGTTTGATGATAAACATGGTAGCAAACGGAATAACAGAAAGAGTAGAAGCCAATGATCAACAAAGAAGAAACATCTAAGATTGCAGGCTATTACTTCCAGGTAAAAAGACTTGCCAACGGTATAAAATCGTCAACCAAAGAGCGTGCGGAGAAGTTCTCTAAAGACCTTCTAGCCGTATTCCTTTTGGCAGGGGTTAAATCGTTCAAGTCAATATCAAAACTCCCGGATAGTCAAAAAGAAAAAGTGCTTGAACTGACCAAAAAGTTCCGTGAGGATATATATAACGACATATACCAATATGTATTGGAAAGCAATAAGCTGTCACTAGAACTAAACGATGATCTTGGATGGGAGTATATTTCAATGACGGACAACGGCATTAAGGAATATATGGAAAGGACATACGGTGGAGAAACGACAAAGCAGAGAATAAACACAAATACAAACAGATTCCGCGCTGTTGTTGAAGTATATCTTGCCAATACATTACTGTCAATAAAAACGAACAATATAGAGAAAATAACGGATGAGGTTCAAAAAAAGATATGGAACAACATATCATCACCATATAACGTATCATTTATTCCGCCAAGCAAACAGAAACACTATGGGAGAGGATATGCCACAAATGGTATAAGCCAGTTGTATGTTATAGAGCAACAGATGATTCTAGGTATTTTTAATGAAGCAAATTACAACTCATGGAAAAACATTCCAAATTTCAAGGGATGGAGGACAGCAGTAACGTCTAAAAATCCATGCCAGTTCTGCATTGACGAGCAATATAGAATACACACAGACAGACCTAAGCTGCCGTTCCATGCCCATTGCTTGTGTATATTATATCCAGTATTCAATATATAATAACTTGATAATCAACATACCATTGAGTAACATTACCATAAGACGGTGGATTACCAGCATCAACCACATCATTACGAGTAAATGATTTAGGAATATTTGTGCACGAAGGCATCAATATATTACCTGACCATTGACCTGTATAAGATCCATCTTTCGCTCTCCATCTATATCTAGCGTATGGTCTGCCGGATGAAGCAACGTAATCACTAGAAGTGTTATTTGTAATGTTTAATCTGCATTTAGAAGAAGTAGACCCATTTGTCAACTGTCCGTAAACAGAGAATCCAGAAGCGTTGGCTGTTGTATCTCCAAGTGTAATAGAAAGACTTTGTGTAACCACTATAGGCTTACGAATAAATCCGTCAGATGTAGTAGGGATTAAGCATAATACATTTCCACTGTAATCACAAAAATAACCCTTAATATAAATATATGTATCCCCCATAGATATGAGATTATTGCGATTAAGGGTAATTGAAATTTTTCCTGTACTATCAATACTACTTACAACGAAAACTCCAGAATCCACCAACTTCTTTAATTGATTATATACTTCCACCTTTATCTTCATATTAGACCAAGTAAATCCCCCAAGTATTTTACCCCAATTATACCTAGAATCAGCCCAATATGGTGAAATTGTAAGTACAAACGTTGTCTTTGTAGCATCTACAGGATTAGTTAGGATATCTTTATCTATTGTAAGAGGTTTAGCCCCATGATCGTATCCATCAAAATCAGTAAGCCTAGCCCATGTTTTAGGTCTATCATATACTAATTTCTTATTTACAGAATCATAAATTATACCAGGTAAACTAGCGTTGTCAAATGAAGGGCTAGACGCTTCTTTGGGTTTTATATAACTCCACATATTAATTTTTTCGCTAAGACAAGCATACCCTAAATCATAACCATCACTAGTAGGACCGATGCCAAGAGTAGGATATACATCACTATCCAATCCGACAGGTGCAGTGATTTTACCGTTAGAGTGACCCATAATCACCCCCTTCCTCTATAACGGTATAAGAACCTTTACAAACAACAATGCCATTACAACTGATACTACGACAATGAATATCGCCATCAATTATAACAGCATCAGAAATGTCATAATCACTAGGAAGCTCCTCACCACATAGTGTTACAACTTCGACTGCCCCTGTGCAGCTATACTGCCCCTGTGCAGCTATACTGCCCCTGTGCAGCTATACTGCCCCTGTGTAGCTATACTGCCCCTGTGTAGCTATACTGCCCCTGTGCTCCCTCGCTTTGCTTCGGTCGCACACCAAATTTCCGTTTACAAACAAATTAATTTTCATCTAACTCACGTATTAAGTCATTAACATACTTTACATAGGAATCTAACTCGTCATACCCGTCCAAAATCATAGCACCAACAGTGATGTGAAGTTTGTCTATCACTTCTTTTTTGAACAGCACGGAATTTGCCTTGCTTGTGTCAGACTTTTCTATCACAGTTATTGCGGAATCAATAATCCTTGTGACTTCGGATGGCGGCATCATAGGGATATCAGCACCTTTCCGCCAAGACTGATATTCTCTCATTTTTTTAATAAGTTCTTTTTTTCTCATGTGTTTAGTAAATAAGGGGTGGTTATAGCATAAATGAAAAGGACTATACCACCCCTACCCCTTTTAAATTATGAAAAGATTTAAAATACAAACAACAGTCATAAAATGTTGTTTTAAGGATCTTCGACGGTGACAAAATCACCACAAATATAATAATTATTGCGAATTAAGCCAAATTTGTTCCTTAATACCTTAATTGTTTCCTAGTTTCAAATCAAGTATTTCAAATACATCCCTTTCTATCTTTGCCACAACGCTCTCATCAAACTTATCCTCGTCAATGCTTTTTATGTAGTCAACCAAAGAATGAATCTTCCTGTTAACATGAATCATAGTAGAACGGACATCATCAATCATCACGCTGTTTGAAGCCTTATCCATCCCCTTGTCTGCAAAAGTTCTTTCATGTATAGTTCCATCTTCCTCAATTTTGTATGAAGGAATTTTGAAGAACTCACAGATATCAAAACGACTAAAAAGACTAACTGCATTCATTATACTTGTAATGTCATCATCAGAGCAATCCAAGACGATATCCCTATAATCTTCACACACCAAACAACTCTTAAAAGAAAAATATGGGATATCATCTTCCGAATCAAAAAGCCATGTTTCTTTATACTCGTTTGTTTTCATCTCGACAAATCTAGAATGATCATAGCCAACAGACTTGTATTGATTGATAGTATCAATCCACCCCATAAGTTTAGACATTGTATCATTCAAATACTTTTCATATAACACAACATCATAATACAATGCAGGTAAAGTATTATCACGGGAATAGAAAGTTACAGGTTCAGAAATAGATTTCAAAACGGATAACTTACCCAACACAAAATTAAATATGTCAGCTAAAGGATATTTACTCTTTATTCGTTTCATCATAAACTATAAATAAAATCGGATGGAGGAAAACCCGAAATATGGCAAAAAAGATAAACCTCCATCCGCAAACAAAAACAAGAATTTAATCAATACAAGCAAAAATCACACATTTCAGAAAGCATTGCAATACTAAAAGGGTAAATCATCCCGTCTTTCAGGTTGGACAGGTGCTGGTGCAGGCGCAGGTGCTGGTTGCGGCATATCTATCTTAAAACACCCAACTTCATTGTAATATTTACCCTGGTATTCTCTTGCTCTGATTTCAAGATGGGCAGTAATAGTATCACCCTCTTTCAATTGAAGATCACACAAGTTGCCCATTACATAAAAATACACCTCTTTGGCATACATAGAACCAATTTCCTCAACGAGAAGATTTCTCTTTTGCCAAGGATTACCTGCCTTACTTGTACCAGTCTGTAACTGACCTACTTTCTTTACTTTACAATTTAATACTAAATCCATTTTTTTTATTTTTTATACTTTTCCTCTTTGATTTTGTCCAATTCTCTCATTGCGGACAGCCTTCTTTTGTGAGCGTCCACTCTTATCCAGAAAACCTTCCAACTAACTTCCTTACCGTTAGTTGTGTTCTCTTTAAGTATCTTGCCACATTTAAAAATCTCGTTGACAAGATAATCATACCGTTCTTTATCATAGCAATATCTCATGCGACAAAAGTAATATTAAAAAATAAACTAACACAGAAAACAATACTAAAAATAGTTAACTAAATGGTTAATTCTTCCTCTTCCTCTTTCGACAATGCTTCCACATCACCATCTTCACCTTTAGGGAAATACAGTTCGTCAAGATAATTGCTCGCTTCACTCTTTTCAGTGAAACTCTTTATAACACTCCCCCGTTTGCTAACGACACGGTAACTAATATTATCCTCTGCTACAACTTTGTAACAATTTAAATCATCCACATCTACAACATCGGGAGCATTATCATCAATACGCATCATGCTCAATATATGAGAATACTCGTTCACCTTCACCGTACAGGAAAAAACATTAGGAACTGGTTCTATTATCAATCCGGCATTTATCAATGAATCAAAAACAGAACGCCTGGGCTTGTATTTCAGTTTCCTCCTTATAAACTTCAACGTTATCATATTATCTCCCCTCTGTGCGGATAATACGCACAAACGTAATACCCGTAACGCATCAATACTACATAGAGGTGAAAGGTACTTGTACAACTGGACAGGAGTAAATTTATGGAAATAATCAAATTCCCCCTCTTCCTCTATTTCCCTTACACGCCTTTCCCTTTCTTTATTTCTTACCGTTAAATTAGTAGTTTTCCTTACAGACATAGACTATCCTTTCCATGTATCGTTTTCCTTTATCCATTTACGCTCATCATCACTAAGATCACCTGTTGATTCCCTATGATACACACACTTGTTGCATAACCCTGCCTTGGCACGGACACACTTGTCGCAATCGTATGGGAAAAACGCTATAGTTGTCTTGTCATAAAAATCCTCACTAGCATCATCGTCAGAAAGCCATCCTTTGAACTTTGCAAGCATATCAAGCGCACCTTTCACATCCTTAAAATCAGCAGTATCTATATCAGAACGCTTTAGGAAACTTTCTATAAGGCTTATCGCATCTTCAAATTCAAGGTTATCCTTGTTTATCAAAGTCTTTGTCTTTTCCTTATTCTCACCTTCCAATACACGCCTCATGGATGGTGTCACATAATCGGAAGCAAGCATGGAAGATTTGGCATAATTGACAATCTGTGTTATCCTTGGAGAGTTCACCCATTGCTTGGCTTTCATAAGCAAAGAACGCTCTGACATACCCTCGTCAACAACGTGTGTAGCCTTGTAAAACAAGACAGGATTCGTATCTATGACATAAGCGGACGCAGCCCATAACTCCATCTCATTCGCATCATCAATATGCTTTGCTATATCAATCTTCTTCTGTTTTTCATCGTCAATAAGAAGATTGTTACTAAGGGGAAGTTTACCCCATCCTTTATTCAAACCCATTATCTTTCCTCCTTTATCCTAGACTTTATCTCCCTTACCCTCTCGTCAAGTTCAGAAGAATATTTTAAAAGATTGTATATGCTACTCCTGTCAATACATAGGAAATCAGAAATTTCAGACATACTTAAACCCATGTCACGCATGACACAGCACACAAGAGCACGGTTCATCACAATATCATGCTTCCTGCTTTTCCTGTTAACATCAGTATCGGAGAGTCCGCTTGCCGCTAGAACTCTCCTAAAAACCAAAGCGTTATCAGCCTTTTTGCCCATTTTTCACATTTTCCCGGTCTACGATCAATTGCATTATATCAGCGTAACCAGCCAAGTCAACCATATTGTCACGCTTTTTATGGAATCCCTGTCTGCATAGTTTTACAGCTATCTGTACAGCAACACAGTCATAAGGAGATAATTCCTTCCCCGTAATCAAAGAAGCCATCTTGGAAATATTTTCAAAATTGACTACTGCATCACCATAGTCAGACTGTCTGCTGTTGTTACGGATATCCTTTGCTTCATCAAGGATGCTTCTCTCTTTAACATGATCAACATAAGCAATACAATCCGAAAAAAGAATATATTCTTTACCCTGATCATCCGCGCAAAGAAACTTTTCACCATTCTCAAAACAGTATTTAACAGTGACAAATTCACCGAATACATTTGACTTGCTTACAGAATCTTCACCGTGAAGTGAAATGTATTTATCACGGTTTATAATTTTCACCCTGCTATTCAACGTAACTCCGATCATAACAAATCACCAACTTTTATGTTATCCGCATCCTTCTTGTCAGAAAAGAAGATACGGTCATACTTAGTTTCACCAAACTCAACAAACATAGCTAAGATAAAATACTTGTTCAATACACTATCATAACCCTTGTCATAAATCTTGTTTATCTTTTTTGTTTTCATACTTACTTACCTGTATTGTTTGTATGACCAAAACCTCCGTCTCCCCTATCCGTTGAATCAAGGCTTTCAACCTCAGCAAATTCAACCTCAATATAATTACTGAAAAGAAGCTGAGCAATCCTCTCCTTGGCGGCAATATAGAAAGGCTCTTTCTCAAAACTCTTCACTATAACACCGATACAACCAGTATAGTCACAATCAATAACACCATCCAACACATCAGCGTCATGGTACTTCCCGTCAACACCAATAATACCTTTCAGGGAAAATCCACTTCTCGGCTTGATAATAGCCTTCATATATGAAGGCATCTGAATGGCTATACCAAGTTTAATCAGATTACGACCTTTTCTTATCAACGTGTTGTCAGGAACATACAAATCATACCCAGCAGCACCATCAGTTTTTTTTTCGGGAAGAACTGCATCCCGTCTTAATTTTAAAAATTTTACTTGATTCATTTTTTATTTATTTTTCTCTTTAAATCATACATAGCGCATTCCCTGCTTCGATAAATCTTGCTTGCAGGATAAATCACATCATTGACAATAACAAATCCAACAACAGGATCGGTAATGGGAATTACTTCACCATCAACAATAGTAAAATTATTCTCGGATAAAAGCCTTCTCATAGCGGCAATCTGTTCGAGAGTAGCCTTTGATATATCATAGTTGTTAGAAAAGTTAAACTCTAAATTACAGATAAGAACATTCTTGTCCTTATATAAGAAATTAGCTTTCAAACCACCAGTATTAATAAATACATAATCTATTAAATCTCCTGTTCTGCTTTTAGCAAACAGGAAATCTCCTTTCTTGAAATCGTCAATCTTGACTAGTTCATAAGTGCGCTCATCAATCTTCTTCAATGAACACCCCTCAGGTAGTTTTATTACACTTACATCTGTCTTACCCATTTCTTTCCTCCGTATTTAACCGAAATGCAGCCTCCCTAGCCTGATCCTTCGTTCTATACAACTCTATTTTTTCAAACATACGACCATCATCACAGTCATACGTACACAAGGTGACAGCCCACATATTACCACGCGGAGAATAGAAATACCTACCGTAATCCTTTCCCATCACCTTACCGTCAATCCTTATTTCTCCTTTATTAGCCATGCTTGTTCTTATAAATTTTTACCAATAATCATACAAACAGACGCTCCAAATGGAGGACATGACATATAAGCAAAAGTAATAAACACACCAAAATCACAGAATATTTTTCTATTACCCCTAGCACCAACACACTTATATATCCCTAAATCCTTCATTTTTTTTACTAAACATCTTTTTGCTGGAATCTCAAGACCTTTATTCTTATATAATTCATATATACGTTCAGCAAATTCGTTGGTATTTATAATGTTATTTAAACTTACGGAATATGTGCTATTGTCCAAAATAAAATCAACCAATTGAGATAAACAGTATAGACCGTCTTTCTTTTCGATAACAATATTATCAATATAAAAATCCCCATTAACATAATCAAGAAAAGGAGTTTTATCTAATAAAAAATACCTATCAGAAAAACGATCACCAGACATACCACAATTAGCTTTATTCAACATTACATACTTTTTAGACATAATGTCAAAATAATACTTTTCCCTTCTATTTAAATCGGATGGATTACATTCTTCCAATATGGAAAATTCAATATCATTAATATCATAGTCTGATATTTTATCCATATTTGGATGAGTTTTAGATCTAATCATCCTTTTATGGCCATCAATTCTTTTAGAAATTCTAATAGATTGACCAACATAACAATAGTTTTTATACAAAAACATATAAATACCACAATCTTTCATTTTTATCAAATTTTAATTATGCAAATATAATAATAAAATTGATTAAAACAAAATTATGTCACGATTTATTTCCTCACCCCAAACTTTTTCCTAAACTCATCAGCAGAACACGCTATGCGCTGACCAAGATGGTCTACATACAAAACAGCATCTTTAATCATTCGGTCATTCTCACTAAGCATGTGGATAATGCTGTCAACTACACACTCTTTGCCGCTACTTAATTCAACATACTTATTACCCATGACAATGCAGTCTTTTTCCTTCAAAGGAACAATACGTTCAATCTTGCTTTCGCGATATTTTTTCAGCTTTTCAAAGAACTCACGGTGCATGACACGCTCATTCTCATCCATCACATAGTAAAATTCACAGCAAATATCATTAACATCATTTACTGTAGTGAGTTCAATAATGTTTTCAGTAGCATTCTGCAATGCGTCAAAGAAATTCACATCATGCTCATCCAATACTTCTTCCATCATTCTATCAATGGAAGCAATAGCCGCGTTCTTGAAATCAATATCGTCACAACGAAATCCCAAAGAGATATAATTACGCAAGGAAAGAAGATTTTCCTTAAAATCAATTTCTAATTCAATATCCATTCTCTAAATTGTTTAATGTTAATACTCTTCAAATTATTAATAACAGCATCTCCGATATCATCGTTATGCTTCAATCCTAAAGACAGGCTAGGGAACTCCCACCATTTCGCCACACGTCCTTTGTCACCCCACAAAGATATAGCTTTATTATCAAAGTCGGGGAATAAAATAACATTTTTTGGCAATTTATTTCCAAGCTGGTTCATTCCGCCACAAGCCGTCCATATAAAACCGTTACCAAAAGCCATAGAGGCTATTAGGGCGGTTTTCTCCGATTCAACCATACAAGTTATCGCATCGCTACAATAATCCCCTGAAAACGGCTTAAAAAAGCCACGATGGGTAAACCCTTCACCCGTAGTAAACTTCCTGAAAGCATGGGTTTCCTTCTTCCTGTGGCCGTTCACCCCATATCTTATCCTGTTGTCATGGCATACGTTACCATCCTTGTCAGAATACCAGAATACAGAGGATTCCCTTCCAAGACACCCTACCTTGTACCTTGAAAACACATCATTCACGGAATCAACACCGAAAACACCTAAAAGGTACTCATACAGATTACTCCCCTTCCAATGCCCGGCATCGCTAAGCCTGTCAACATACTTCACATCAACAAACCTTGATTCCTGTCTACCCGAATCATACTCCCTCTCGTAGAAATCCTTCAAACTCATCCTGCAACCGTCCGGGCTTGACAGAATCCTAAAAGCATCAGAAGCACTACTGCAACCGGGAAGATAAGACACGAGAAAGTCAAACAGGTTGACAGAATCACCGCCCTGCTCGGTAACGGTGATACTGCCCGACTTGTTCATATAGAAAACCAGCTTGTCTTTCCTGCTATGGCTCTCCAGATTTATCCGGGCAGGCAACGTCCACCGCTTACCCCTACGCCTTAAAGGAAGCCCAAGCACGGTATCAAGATTGGCAAATATATATTCATAATCAATAGAACCCATATTACTTAAAATTATGCCATCCCTGTTTCAAATCCCTAAAGAAATCGCTTAATGTATAACGATAATCGTCAGGATATCCCAATGAACTTGACAGGCATGAAACATACCCGTAAGGTTTTTTACCGTCACTCCACCTGTACATCATCTCAGTAGGAACCATAAACACAAGAAGAACAAATACAATGTCAATGTATATGAGAAACATGACAAAACGAACAAAGCATCTCATAATCATTCCTCCACATCCCCTAAAAGAAGTTTCTTTGCATAACGCAACGCAAACTCCCAATTGTAATAAAACGTACCTAGCAAATCAAAAAACAGGCTATACACGGCATTCTTGTAACCATCGGGAACGAAATACATGATATCATCCATCATACGGATATCATCACTGAACCTAGCATTCTTTGTCGTATAACGCCACAAACCGCCAACGGCAAGTATCTTGGCGTGTTCATAAACATGATAGTCAATGGAATATACATCACAAACGTAATCATTAAACCAATCTTCATTGTCTAGTACACCACTAACAGGGCTTGCCGACAAAATCATATTAACAAACACACCAAAATGACAATACTGCTCTATCTTACCCGAATCATTATCAAACTCAACCTTGAAAGCATCCTTGCCACTCTCATTAATACTGGAAACCATGTCACTTACGTAAAGCGTCTTTAACCACTGGCTGAAATTATATCTTTTCAAACCAGTCCTGTTACGAGCTTCATTTATCGCACACTGAGCATCAGACACACATACATACCAATCAGAAGTAACACGAATACTTCTATCAAATAAAACAATCTCTTTATTATCCATACACAATAAATTTTTTCAGCAAAAATACATATTAAAGTAATATGGTAAAAACAATAACGGTTAAATAATATTTAATTTTCGTCAATTGAATAAAATTCTCCTTTTACTTTTTTATTTGAAAATTTGCGGTGTAACTCATTTTCTATATTTTCGTCAATAGTTGCAATGACTAATAAATTATGATTTCCGCACGAAAGCGTTCGATATCTCGTTTTAATATCAGACGTAGAACCTATTTTTATTAACCCAGTAACTTTATCTTTCATCAAGTACGTGCATCTATCAAAGGATTTTTTTCTTGAGAGTTTTAATACTTCCGCCATAGTAGTAAATATGGCATAATACAATAATTCACAATCCCCAAAAAGAAATTTATTTACTTCTATTGCTTTATCAAAATCGTGCATCCAGGCATATTCAATAAGTGCATTAGCTAATGTAATCTGGTTGTATATAGTACCATCTTCGTAAAGCATATATTTCCCATAATCGTTTTCACGAAACTCTATATTTCCTACACAACTTGGGAACATTGTCATTATAAATTCTTTTACACTGTTAGTTAAAACTTGGTCATTCTGACCTTTAAAAACCAGTTCATTCATAACAATAAAAAAGTGCGCCTACTACGAGCTGTCAAATCAACCATAGGGTTTATTTCGGAGGCGTTTCCGCAGCTCCACTCGGTAGGCGCAATATCTTAATCTATACTACTACAATATGTCATGGCAAAAAAATAACTCCAATGATTGAAGTCACAGGAGTTTGCCTCTCCCATGATTGATTTGACGCTACAAAACTAAGTATTTTTTTTTTTAAAACTGCAAAATTTAGAACGGCAAATCCTCCTTCATTATATCATCAGCCTGTTGCAGAAGGTATTCGTCAGGATTATACTTCCGTCTTAGGACAACCTGAAACAGCCTGTTCCTGTTCTCATCCCACGCGGAAGTGACGGAATAGCCTTCCTGGCGTATCATGTCAACCATCTTTCTCTTGCTATAAGGTCTTACACCACAGTCATTGCAGTATGCTATGTATTTCACATACAGGTCACGGTCACGAATAGCCGATTCCTCAATATCTCCCGAAGAATCATACCCCGAATCGTAAAGATAGGACAGGACACTGTTGGAATCACGTCTTGCGTTCTCCGTAACGGATTCTATCGTATAACTTCTCGTAAACTCACCCTTGTTCTTAACAAACCGTCTTGCACCCTCTATTATCCAGTTGATAATAGCTGCCGATTCCTTTGACAGCTTCAACGGAAGCGACCTGTCCTGTTCCGATTCCTTAAACACACGATAGAACGGGATAACAAGAGAGCGTCTGAAATGACCGTAAGTCTGGTCCGAAACGGAAGGCATCTTGTTAAGATTGGCCATGAAAGGCGGCATCATGTCGGTAAGGAAAGGCTCACCGAACGGAAGGCGCGCCATAGTAGGCTCACCGGATATGAACTTCTTGTATTTTCCACCGCTCACATCCTTCCCACCCATCTCGGAAGCGTAGTTGAGCAGCTTGCCGTTTATCATAGCTATATTGTACTCGCAAGTAGACTTGTCACCCGACAGGTCAGCCATCTCCATATACGACACATTGTCTTTTCCCAGGGCATTGACAACAGCGTCAAAGAACACCGACTTACCGTTACTACCACAACCGAGAAGGTAACACATCTTCTCCATCTTGATCTTCTTCCTGTCAACAAAGGCACACCCCACAAACTCCTGCAAGGCATCCTGTGTGTCCTTCACCGGGATCACATCGTCCAGAAACTTCTCCCACAACGGGCTGCGTGCCAACGGGTCATAATTGATATTGATACGTATGCACGATTCTATCATGGGCGAGAAATCGAACGTTTCCATCGTTTCCGTGTCAAGGACGCAGTTGTCAAACGTGATGAAGTTACGCTTGGGATTAAATATCTCATGCGTCACGTTCTTTACGATGGTACGGTAGAAACGCTCGCTCGTATCGGTCATGTACAGTTCGCTAAGACCGTTTATCCGGCACAAGTCCATGCACAGGCGCATCAGATCCTCCTTCATCATGGGAACGAATATCTTACCGTCAAAAGCCATGATGGAACCGCTCCTGTGCCGTCTGAAATTGCACTCCCTGCACGCATCGGCTATGTCCATCTCGACCATAGCGGATATGGAACGCTTCCACTCGCCTTCATCCCTGGCTTTACGGAAACCGCGACCACCGCCCTTGTCCGCCAGCTTGCCCATAACGGAATCAAGGATGTATTCATAAGAAGCCTTTGCAGATTCAGCGACAGTCATTTTCCCCTCCTTTCTCTACCGATTCTACCGATTTCTCCCTGTCCACAACCTTCCCGAACATCACAACGGGATACAGATCATAATCGTCCGTTGATATGTCAGGGCGTGCGTCCATATCGTCAAGGGAAGAGTACACGTCCGCGATGTGCTCCAGTTTCCTGCACACGATGGAATCACGTCTTATCCCGTAATACTCTATAAGGTCAGCCATGTACTGTATGGTGATGTCCTTGAACCATGTGAACGCATCATCACGTGTCCTTGCCCCGTCACAGCAGGTATTGAACGTGTACCCGAAACGCCTCATCTTCACGAAATAGCTGTTCCGCCACAACGACACCGACTTGTCCATCTCGTTCCCTGCGTTACGTATGGCAATTACAATGCTTCCCGGCATGAGCGCACACCGTGAAACGCGAGCGGCAGAAGGCTTCCCGTTCGCCCCGGTCCCATCCACCATATCCACATCGGGCACGAACCTTAGGTCATCCACGCTCCTTCCGCCAACAACGGACGTATCATGGCGCATAAGGTAGTCTGCATCCACGATATGCCCGTACTGCCTTACCTGGTCCTCGCACCACGAAGCGAACTTGCGCAACGACCGTTTCCACTCGGAAGGCATCACATACCCGTACTTTGCACATATCTCCGCTATACGCTTTCTCTCCTTCTCCCATTTGCCCTTCATCTTCCTCTCGTACTCCAGCACTTCACCCTCCACGCTGACACCAGCTACCTGTGCAGCCATAGACTTTGCAGTTAAAGGTACGGGCACGCGCCTGATGAATGACGCTTCCGACACGAACACAGCCTTTGTCCCGTCCTCTAGAGGCTCGTCAAGTTTAAGACAACAGTGACGATCCCGGAAGCTGACGAGCGTAACCCATCCAAACAGCCGTGTCTGAACCCTCATCCCCTTGTACCAACGCTCCCTGTCGGGCATTGCATCGGACAGGCAAATGACACGCCTTGATTCGGGCAATCTAAGTTTAATCTCTATTTCTTCTTCCATATTTACACACACATTTTATATGATTTCACCTGCAAATATAGCGCAAAAAACAATACGAAAACAAATAGTTAAATTAATTAACTTTAAATGTTTACGTAGTTAACAAATACGTGTCAAGAAAGATAGTTTATCTTCTTTTACACAATATTTTTTACTTTCACGTTCACAATATGCTTTGAACAGGAAAAGTAAAAAATGTTGATTGTTGCTATTTTTTACTTTTGTCATAATTTTTCTCATTTTAGTTAAAATGATTTAACTATAATTTTTTATTTACATGTTATTTTCTACGTTAAGAAATGTAAAATTGACTTAATTTAACATAAAATAAAAAATCTCAACACCGATAGTTGCATATGCAACTAATTGATTCGGGAAAATTCGTAAAAAACCTACGAAATTCGTTGATTTTTCGTAGACTTCGTAAACTCTTCGTTTTTCAACACTTGTCAAAAAACTCGCGCAAATTAGTGGTTAAATGGCTGAAAACAAGATGTTTAGTCTTGTCAAAAAAAATTGAATCGTAGATCTTTGAAGATTTACCCTCTATTAATTTGTATATTAAATGTTAAAAGTAATATATATATACAAAATATACATACACGTACACCTTACATGCTCTATTACAATACATATACATACACAATACATACATACACAATACATACAGACACCAAAACTGCGTACGTAATTTAGTATAGATACATATCAAAACGACGAAATCAACGAAGAATACTGTAAACCAATAACTTATACTGCAAAAAAAGACATAAAAAATGCAACCATACCTACGAAACACACAAAAAAACCTACGATTTTCGTAACTTTTTATGTAAAAATTTATCCGATTTTGTTGAAAACTACCGAAAATACACCACCAAAACGCAAAATCAGCCATCCGAGCAAAATTTTTGGGGAAAAAAATTTCAGAAAAAAATTTATCGGGAGCGACACACCCGCAGCGAAGCCTCTACAAAGGGGGGTATGGCACTGATTTACAGGCAATTACGAACGTTTGTCCACCACGATTCTCAACGTTTGTAAATAAAAAAGAATTCTTTTCTACGACAATCGAATTTCGAAATCTTTACAAGTAAAATATCTTTACAAGTGACATCTACGAAGATTTCGTAATTCCCTCACGTTCAGACACTTACGAACAAATTTAACACAAATTAACATTGAAAAATCTTGAAATTAAACATAATATTATGCTAAAACAGGTCTTGCGTGGTCTGATTTATTAAAATATGTATATAAACAGTATTGATTTTGGAAAAAACGGGCTTAATTTATAATGAATGTTAACGAAATATACAACCTAATCAAAAACGCTGTATGTTTGCATCGTCGGAAGGACAAAGCGATACTTGATATATTGAAACAGCTTGCTATAGTGACAGTATAGTACAGATCCGCAAACCAGGATAAGCGGAATATAAATAGCGGTGTAGCTAGCCACGATGCAGAGGCACGGAATGTTAGATAAGGGCGATAATGTTTTAGTGCGATATGTGATTAGCTCCTGATACAATATAATGTATGTGTGTACGTATCTTATACGTAAGTCTTAATACTTGTCCGTTATGCACGGAACGTATAAATAAGCCGTAAAAACATACGATACACACATAAAGTGATTAAAGTGATTAAAGTGATTAAAGTTTTAAAGAGAATACTAACCGATTCAGATATAATAGATCTGTACGGTATGTATTGTGATTTTTATAAAAATATACAATAATATGGAACGTAAAAAAATAGATAGCATTTTGCGCAACTTATTAGTTGCTGGAAACATTGTAACCGTACCGTTTGAACAAATGAGAGAGATACGCAAGGAATTGGACCGATTTGTTAAGCCTGTAAAGATAGAGATCATTAAGAGTGACTTTGAAACGGTTTCATTCAGGGAATTAAGATAAATCGGAAATAATGTGAAATATTTGCCCGGTATGGAGAACAACAAACAGAGCAACACTGTTACCGGGTGCAATTTTTGAATTAAAAAACAAAAGATATGAATATTATTACAGATAAGGCGAAAGCCTATATACCTGCATTTTCGCAACGATGGAAGCAGCAAGAAAAGAGGTAGAACGACTTACTAACGGCTGCAATTTGAGCGGGGTAAAAATTATCGGAATGATTTATACTTTATCTGCTGTGAATGGCAAATACGAACATATCAGCGAGAAAACCGTATTTTTCGATAATAAGAAAGATTTAGCGAAATTCTATATAGCAAGGGATAAGGATGGGAAATTATTTAAATACCCTTATTGGGCTGGAATGTGTGCAACTGACATACCGCATAAGCATATTAACGCATACCCTTTTGATGGTAATTTCTACGTGCAAGGAAGGGACTACCAGCCAAAGAAAGGCAAAGAAATATACGGTAAATTATACGGGTATGTGATTTATGAAAACTCGCCCGTACTGATAACAGAAGGTGATTAACTATTAAAACAAAAAAAGGACATGGAAAGAACAAAGACACCCGAACAATTAAACAAGCAATGGAAGCGAATAAGCCGATATACAAGGCAGCGCGGCAAGTTCATGGACTATTTCGGAATATACGTACGTTATAGCAACAGTATAACAAAGTATTTAGGCTCTTCCCCTTATTGGAATATGAAGACTGGATACCAATATACAGAGGAGAATAATGCGCCTGTCCCTGTCCGTATATATACAGCAAGTTACTAATTTAAAGTAGAATCGTTGTTTGCGATAACAAATTGGATCGTGTGTGGGACATTGAAGGAGATGGCTGGGTACAACGGTTTTTAAGCCGAATTATCCGGCGGAACTATTACTAACAATTAAATGATTGAATTATGAAACGAATTGTAACTTTGGCTTTATTATCATTAAGCCTATCATCATGTAGTGAATACTTCGATAAACAACATAGTAAGAATGAACTAAAGAAAAAGTATTCTTTCGCATTAAATTACTATGTTGAAAGATTGTCCGAAACCGGGAATGCAATGGCTAAAATTAGCTATTATAATTGTCCGCTATTTGAATCATACAGAGATAGTATCAACAAATACACAAGACTTTCACTAACTTAAAAACAAAAGAATATGGGAACGAGCAATCAGCTAAGTATTAAGCAAATTATTTGTTTTAACATTATAGCGGCTGAAAAAGTTGCCGGGAATATATGTCAAGGTCTTGCTGTTAAGCTAGGGAAAGCGTTTATATACGATAACCGTGATATTGATGTCAATGAAATCTCATACATTAGTCAACAATGTGAGATTGCGCTTCAAAATATATCCGAATTAGGTCTTACGGAAGCCAAGAACAATGAAATGAATAATATAATGGGAACGAACAATAAACAAGCTATCCTGGAAGGGCGTAAATGGGATGTAATAGAGAGTGTTGACGGTTTTTTTTCCGGGGAAAAGAATGGAGTGATCATACAAGGCGCGACAATGAGCGAATTATATGAAAAATGCAAATATTTTGATATAGCTTCGGTTATGGAGAAAATTAAGACGGGTGTAGATCTGAACGACTGGGAAAAACGATTAATAAAAGTTAATAAAAGATTGATAGGAAACCAATAAACTATATCTTTGCTATATGAGAAATAAATATGTTACAGAATATAAGGGATGTACTATAGAAGTCATTGGAGAAAACGACTTCATGTACAGGATAATTAAGAGAGGTGCAAAAGGACAACGGATGGATCTTTTTGTAGATATGTTTTACAGATCTACTTCTGACGCTTTAAAGGGTGCTATGAGATGGATAGATAATAATGTGAGAAAGGAGTAATATTATGATTTTTGGAATTATTTTTGCAATGATAATGAGGGCTTTATGTGGAAATATGTTAGACGATTAATTATTATCATTATATGGCTTATTGTGTTACAAATTTTATCTGAGTGTTAAACATGTTTGTCTATGACTAAGAAAATTGGAATTGTTGGTTCGATGATAAATACATCTGATTATCTTTTATTTAAAGACCTAGGAGAAAGATATATTCTAAAGCGATATGACTCTATCGAACAAGCCAATAATGATGATTGTGATTGCATTATAGTAACGGATGGGGATAAGGATTGTCGTGATAATGGTGCGTGCGTTTTAACTTACCATGATAACCCTATTAGCAATGAATATATATACTCGCCTAACCAACCTAAAACAAAATGTCGTGCAAAAGATGAGAGATGTACAAGTAAACAGATTTTAAAGCGAAGAAAGAAAAACAAGAATAAGAAGACACACAGGAGAAAGTAAGATGGGAAAACTAAACCCTGGCGACTTGTTTGAGTACAAAGGTGTGATATATATGGCAGGTTGGAGTGTTCGTTGCAAGTATGTGAATGATAAGAGCCATTACGGATCTTTATTGTGATTTTAGTATTCATACAATTGTTGAGATATGAAAACATTAATTTTTGATGTAATGCTTGATGGACGATTTGTTCACACATTCAAGTATGAATATTGTCCATTATTCCCTATTGATATAGAAGAACTGGAGAAGTTTGTTACTGACAGGCTTCCTACATTGAAAGGCAAAGACTTTAGAATTGTATTTTAAAATGAAACAGACAGTAGAAGAAGCCGCTCATTCTTTCGCAGAAAGTAGAAGCAGCGGAAGTGCATTCCCAGCATATTATGCAGGGTTCATTGCTGGTGCGGAATGGGCAATGAAATTGAAACATGCTAAAGTCAAACTTATGTGTATTAAAGATAGTAATAAAAGGTGTAATCAATGTCACGAATGTGATGTATATGTATTAAATCCTAGCTATTGATATGAAACAGACAGTAAAAGAAGCAGCGAAGGAAAATATCCTATTTAATCATAGGACAGTTGACAGAACTTTGTTTGGTAAAGATTTGGCAAAGTTTGGAGAGATGAATTTCGTTCAAGGTGCCGAATGGCAATCCAAGCAATCTCCTTGGATAAGCGTTAATGAACGGTTGCCGGAAAATAACACAGTGGTTCTGACAAGAGGGGCTTATGGCTTCCTTATTTGCCATCTTTCATCTTTGGGTGAATGGGAAACTGGAGCAAATGTTAATAAAGAAAGATTAGGCATTACCCATTGGACGCCCATTCCTTCTTTTGAAGGAATACTCGAATCCAACAGGGATGTGCTTGAACGGATTAAAGAAAAAGGAGATTAATATGGAAGTAAAAAACGGAATAATAATAGATGGGGTGCTGCATGAAATGATTGATGCGTTCACTATAAATTTTGATTGCAGTAAATGTTCATTGCGTAAGGAATGCGATGAGTGTGAGATGAAGCATAAAACATATCTATGTGATGCGATGGGTTGTTTCTATTTTGTCAATCGTGGTAAAGTAACTGATATTAAGATAGATAAGGAGGAATAATTATGGAATTTACAACACCGTGCTTCATACGCAAAAATACACAGGAACTTCGGAGAGGGCTGGAAGAATTGGGATATGAAATACTTAATTTTGGTAATACAACCTTAGATGCACATAATTATGACGGCAATGGAAGTCATAAAAGCATTGAAGAAGGAAGAGCAATCATAACATCTTATGGGAATTTCTATGGGGTGATATATGATATAGATACCGTAACCAAGAAAGGAAGGATTGATTGCGGAACGAATGAAGAACTTTTCCTAGCTATCGCTGCATTAAGGGATGATAGTAACTACATGCAGTGGTTTATAGCAGATTCCATTCTTAGCGTTTCTTATGGCGATTCTATTGGTAACGATCATTATTTCACAGAGCCAAAAGGCATTATGTTCTTTTGGGATGAAAATTGGGATAATGCAACCATTATTTCAGGACGTTATCACAAGGCTACTGTAAACGAATTGATTGAACATTTTAAAACAAAGGAGGAACAATGAAAGCAAAGTATTTTAAAAAGATAAGAAACCAAGTTAAGTGGTATAAGGTATCACACAGAGATGATTTGTTTTCTGATTTTATAGATGAAAAAGAGGTATTGGCTAAATCTCCTGAAAACGCTTGTGTCAGATACCATAAACGTACTGGATGTTTTGTTAACAAATATAATCCTAACAATATCATACAATATAGCGAATGTTTTTCAAGGTTCAAAGTATGTATAGGTAAGAAAGTAATGTATTTCGATTAAATATGAAAGCAAGAATAAAAAGAAAAATACAAAAACGACCATTCCTATATAATGTAGGACAAGTTTTTAAGGCTTGTGATTGGATTACTAGTATTCAACGTGGAAATATGGTTTGGCGTAGGTATCGTTCATTTGGTACTATTATTAAATCAGAATTTTAAATATGAAAGCAAGAGTAAAATCAACAGGAGTTTTGGTAGATGTAACTCCCCAATTAAACATCAACTCTCAACATAGTAATGATTATTTATATGTATGTGATAACATGGTTTACAGAGAATGCGAACTTGATTTTTCAGCTATCGACTGGGAACAGAGGCGATATGAACTAGCGAAAGCTGCCATGCAAGGATTTTGCAGCAAACAGGTAATGATCGCTGATTCAAATATGACAGCAGAATGGAGCATTGGTTTCGCTGATGCGCTAATAAAGAAATTGAAAGGAGAATAAAATTATGACCGAAGAACTTGTAACATTAGAAACAGCGAAGCTGATGAAAGAGAAAGGGATGTTTACAGATATAAAATTTCCTCCACAATCCATTGCACAAAAGTGGCTACGTGAAACTAAGAATATTCATATTGAAATATCCTATATGTATGAAAACTATTGGCTTTACGATATTCTGACAATACCTACCCATGACTTGATAGGATTGTCTGACAGACCTATTGTCCGTTATAATACCTACGAGGAAGCACTGGAAGCAGGATTACAGGAAGCATTAAAACTTATATAAATATGAAAACAATATTATTTACAATTATATTTATTATCGCCCTATTATGGGTTGGAGATCTAACGATTACATTTAAGCCGTTTTCCATATCGCTGCCCGGTTGGCATAAGGCTTTAGGTATTATTCTGTTTGTATTTGCAATGGCGGTGTATAACATTGGAGAATATGCTAAGGGATATAAGCATGGTTTTGATGATGGATTAAAGGAGTGTATTGAAGCGATTAAGGGAAATGGAAAGAAATGACATTGATTTCCCGTTACTCCGTATATTTAATGGAGTAACGGGGCGATATGAACTTCTTATTGACGATGTATCCATAGATGCTTATGGACGTGTAAGAGATAGCAGTGGTTGTGTTGTAGAATGGTTTACAGGCGTGTTTGACATGAACGGAATACCATTGTTTGAAAACGACATAATCATGCCTGTAAAGGACGGAATAAGCCAATATAGGCGCATCTGGAGAACAGTAGGCGGATTTGTATTAAGCAGGAGCAATGATGTGAAAGGGCTTTCAAGATTGGATATGCTTGGTGCTGACTATCTTGTGAACGAACGTGTGCAGCAATACATATCTGATGGATGCGTAAAGGTGGGTTCTGCAACAATTGATCTTGACCTGTTGAAAGGGAGAACGAAAGAAGATATTATTAGAAATTTAGCTAGAAGGGTCAGATGAAAGACAAAATGCTAGAGGAAAGTTTGAACAATTTCTACAGGACGTTTCTTATTTGGGTGATAAGATGTTATCCTATATTGTTCTGTCTTGCTATACTTGTCCATCAGTGTGAGGTTATACACTCTGTTGGCACAGGTGATATTATTGAGTATTATGATGGTGACACGTTGGAGTATGTTCAGTATGCCACTCCATTTTCGGACAAGTATCTTACCATATTCTTTAACGCCAAACTGTTTAATGCAATATTGTTCTATGTGTTATCAAAGGTATTTTTATTTTGTATATACCATAGAGTATTTGTCATTGAAATGTTTATATACGCAATATTGGATATTGTATTTAATAATGTGGTGTTTGAGGATGCACATTTGATTAATGCGATATACTATACATCAATTGGTTTTGTTACTGTTGGATTCTTTATTGCATTATACTTACATCAAAGGTATGGAGATAGGAAAGTGCACATACATCAAACCATTAGTGAAGGATGTCGTTTTATGAAATAATATACATTTTGCCGTTCTAAAGTATTGTTTTTTTTATAATAAATAAATGTCTTTTAAATAAAAGTGTTTTATATTTGCTTTTGTAATTAATAGTATATATATTTGCATTGTATTTTAAAACACTTTTATTATGAAAACAGAAGTTGAAATGAAAAGGATTCTTTTTGGGCATGAAATTTCCCAAAAAAGCAAAAGTGAATTATTGTCTGCTACTGATTTGGTTAAAGCTGGTAATGCTTGGAGGATTAGCAATGGGTTTCCTGAATTTAATTTTTACCAGTGGAGGCAAAGTAATAATACAAGAGAGTTTATTGTAGAGTTAGAAAAAAAATATGGTACTGCTATTATCAGTGGAAGGGGTAGAGGACATCATACATGGGTTCATCCTTTTTTATTCTTGGATTTGGCTTTGGCGATAAATCCAAAGTTGAAAGTTGAAGTATATGAATGGTTGTTTGACAAACTTCTTGAATATCGTAATGATAGCGGTGATTCATTTAAAGAAATGACTGGTGCATTATATAATAATTGTTCAAATAAAAGCCAGTTCTCAAAAGCGATGTCTTTATTGTGTACTATGATAAAAGAGGAATGTGGTATAATAACAGATTGGCAACACGCAACAGAAGAACAACTGTTGTATAGAGATAAGATCCATGAATATATATCTCTTATGTGTGACATTTTTAAATGGAATAACAATGAAGCTGTCCGTATAGGTTTGTTGAAAGCTAAAAAATGGAAAGAAAATAAATTATCTTTTTATTAATTAATAATCTATTTTTTACCCATAGCTTGTGTTCCTCCCGTATTTTTCATGTTTATCTTGACCTTTACGGGAGATGCCTTTTTATTTGATGTTACTTTAGGGGATTTAACATTCACCCTAATCACTTTCTTTGCCATATATTATTTGTTTTAATTGTTTTGCAAAAATAATGATTTTTTTTGGTAGTATGAAAACTTTATGTACCTTTGCGGTGCGATAGTTTTTGGACTTTTTTGTTTTATAATGATAGCTGCTACCTAAAATATAAGCAGAGGTTTCTTCATACATTTTTCATAAGTCTAATGTATAACTGTCGCAAGTTGAAGAGATCTCTGCTTTTTTTTATTTATGCGACAGATAAATGAAGAAAACTTAAATGACACAGGTGTTGTTTTAAGTACGGTAAATCCCTCCGAAATGGGTAAGATGTTTTCTTATAATGGAATAAATGTTAGGATGCGTAAGATGAATGGATATATCCTTGTATGTCTTACAGATTTTGCTAGGTTATTTCCTGATAAAAATCTATCCACTATTATAAATTCCAAGGAAATGACTGATTATGTAAATCGTTTGAGCGAAATAAAAAATTTTATTTCGACTGATTTACTGCAAATTATAAAGGGAGGAAATGTATCACAGCAAGGAACATGGGCACATCAAAAAATAGCTCTTAGGGTTGCTCAAAAATTATCCACTGATTTTGCTATTTGGGTAGATGACAAGATCGAAGAGCTTCTTACCACGGGAAATACTTCTATATCATCAAGACTTCCAAACTTCAACAATCCTGCCGAAGCTGCTAGGGCTTGGGCTGATGAGTATGAAAGGAATCAAGCATTAATATTGGAAAACAAGGAAGCAAAGCTACAACTGGAACTAAAGACGGAACAACTAGATGAATCCAAGGAATGGTATAGTATCAAAAGATGGTCAAAGGAAAACGGTGTAAACTGGAGAAAGATTAGCTGGAGAAAGATGAAAGTAATATCTTACGAGCTAGGTTACGAAGTGAAAAAGATTTTTGATGCTAACTATGGACAGGTAAATATATATAATGTGAATGTATTTAAGGCATACTTTAACAAATGTGAATAAATAATATGTATTTTAAAATGTTTGATAGTATATCATTTTATTGATTATATTTGCATCATGTTTGAGTGTAGAAGCAAGCATACTATAATAAAAGTTTAGGGGGAAAGCGTTCCCCCGATTTTAGTAACCGTAAAAGTGATAAAACAATGATTCTACTAGAAATTTTTCAAAACTACTTTATTGTAGGGTATGATGGAAAGAAAATACCCTTTGTAAAAGATAATTTCCTGTTTAGTGATACCGGGGAAAGATATATCTTGACCAACAAGGAAAACAGTGAACAGGTTAGCCTACCGAAGCAATCGACAATAGTAATTAAACGTAATATTTTTCATGAAGGTATTGATTAGAAAGGATTCAAGCGACATAAGAAACAGACTTGAACGGTTAGAGTACACCGCTTCCGAAAAATCGTTGGATGGATTTGGTGATGGCATCTTTGTAGACAAGTCAGATAATACTTTTCACGTGAAATCAGAGTGGGAAGTTATCCGTATGTTTCTTGAAACAGTAGATTGCGGAGATGACGAGAATATGTTTTTTGATTTTGTAGAAAACGATATAACGTCAATAACGCCAACAATGCTAGGTAAATATAAATCTTTAATAAAAGTTGATAACTTTCCCATCATTAATACATCTAGCATTCAAGATGTGTTATACCGTGAAGATAGAGAACATAACATCATAGAAGTTATTGTTATTTCAGTGTATGGGTTAAAGTTGAAAAGCGTAAAAGATGTTGACTTTTCAGACTCTAATTCGGATACAATAATAGAGTATATGAAATCGTTGCATAAACAACTAAAAGAATATATCAAATGAAGTGTAATTTTACGCCAATGGACAAATTTTATGAGATATTAGATTATTATGGTTTGTCCTACACAGAGTTAAAAAGTAATCATATTCGTGTATTTTACGGAAACAAGAAGCTGTTTGACTATTTTCCGCTTCGCATGAAGCTGTTTGATTACCACGAATGGCATCAGCTTACTTATCCGTTTGTGAAGGGCAAGGAAGATGAATGGGAAATAGAACTTACCATGTTTATTAGCGGAGTGTTGGGAGATGAGATGTTTAAAAAGTTTAAAAACGATTGATTATGGATAAGAAAGAGAAGAAATTTACTCCAAAAGCTATAAATTTGTGTGGCAAACGGAGAATGCTTTCATCCATAAAAGGATGGGAGATTGTTCATTATAACAATTACTCTAAAGGTATAGCCAATGTCCAGCCTGTGGACAAGTTGAGAATAACACTTTCAGGGCGTGAAGTCATTGAGTATGTCCTGAAAGATGGAGATAAAACGATTGAAAAACTAGACAGTTATTTCGGATTGCTATGATGATAAAAGTAGACATACCAGAACCGTTCATAGACGGTGACAATACGATGGTAAACATCACGTCTGATTCATTCTGCTATTCCAGCATTGATTCACGTTATGAAGGATTTCAGAGTTCCTACAAGGACGGGAATATGAATCAGAAGATACAGGGAAAACTAGAGATAATTGCGGACCAGTTTAAAGAACTTATAAAAATAATAGAAGATAATTGAAGATGGAAAGACATTTGTTAATACAGGAGTGTGAGAGAGAGGAAAAGATGAAGGAGTTGCGCAAGCAGCAGAACGATCTTATCAAGAAAGGCCGTATGGTTGAATGCTCTCGTGTAACAGCCAAGATAAAGGAGTTTCAGGAAGCATATATCAAGGCTTATCCTGACGGTAAATATGTAAGGGGCATGGATATTATCAAGAAGATGTCTGATGATGAGAAAATGGATTGGATGATGTATGTCAACGCCATTGCTTTCTGTGCTGATATTATTCACTCATCTTCCATTGAGCTGAATGAAATGCTAAAGAAAACACTCCCCGGATCTAGCCTACAGATGTTTGAAACGCTTGAAAAGGTAGGTACTATGGCAAAGAATCAAATCCTATGGATGGATAACAATGTTGACGAGAAATATCAGGATGATTTTGCAAGATATGCCGATGAAATATCCGTGATGCTTTTATCATTTGTTAAAAATAGATTTTTATCGAGAAAATGACAAGAGAAGAGATACACAAAAATGTGCTGGAAATAAGAAATTATTATTTCAGTATTCAGAACAAGATTGACAATGGATACAATGTTTCAGAATTGGATATAGATTCTAAAACTCACAACAAGATGATTGACGATACCATAAAATCAGCCCTTGAAGATCATAAAATTATTCTTGCTTTAGAAAAATACAAGTTATGAAAAAGAAAGAAATAGACGAAGGATATATTGTAGGTGACTTTTATATTATTAAAAGCCCTATCAAAGAGGGATGGCTTCACGTAGTGAATATAAAAACATCTTGGCAGATAAAGGTGATGATGGGAGCGAATACGGCAAAGTTTCTAAGCCTTCCACAACAGGAAATATTTGATAGGATTAACGGAATATATATTCAATCCATGATGTCTTTATACGATTCAGAGTATGCCTTGAAAATAGCTAAAGATGCTGTGTCTTATATGTCTGAAAAGGCAAAAAAGATGGAAAAGGTGGAAAAGAATGAAAATGAAGATATTGAAAAGGTGAAGAAAGATGAGTTCATGATGAAAATAGCTACATCTTCCGATGAAGAAATCATGGACATGATCATAAATGGGGAAATAAAGTACGAATATTTTAAGCAGGAACAGGAGGATTAATCATGCAAGACTATATTTCAGACTGGTTTATTCCGATGGATTTCGGTAATGATATGCCAGACGAAGAACCAAGTGGTGAGGATAATTTCAATTTTGATTGAAGTATGGAAAAGAAATTTATACTAACAGATAAGTTTGTAATCAATTCTTTTGGAATAAAGTTATTCCAAATCAAGTGTACAAAATCTTTCAAATATGCCCAAAAAGGTGATTTTGGAGGATATGTTGAGAAAGAAGGGAACTTAGACCAAAAAAATGACGCTTGGGTGTCCGGCAATGCTCGGGTGTTCGGCAATGCTCGGGTGTCCAGCAATGCTCGGGTGTCTGGCGATGCTTGGGTGTCCGACAATGCTCGGGTGTCCGGCGATGCTTGGGTGTCCGGCAATGCTTGGGTGTCCAGCAATGCTTGGGTGTCCGGAGATGCTCGGGTGTCCGGAGATGCTTGGGTGTCCGGCGATGCTTGGGTGTCCGGCAATGCTTGGGTGTCCAGCAATGCTGATATAGAAAACGACAACGAGCATTGCGGATTTGACGGTTTCGGCTCATGCAATCGCCACACTCACGCATATATGACAAAAGAAAAGAAAGTGGAAATAATCTGTGGATGTTTTCGTGGTAGCATTGAAGAATTTGAAAAGAAGGTGGAGGAAACACATTCGGGAACAGTCTACGAGAAGCAGTATAAATCCATAATCAATGTAATTAAAATTAAATTTGGATTGACTGATTTTACATAGTTTACTAATGATTTTTGGCACTGCCCAATTATGGTTAGTTGGTTCGATTCCCCTACGCCCTTTATAAATGGAACAGATACAACAATGGGCATTAAGGAACAAATGAACACCATTATAAAGTATTCGGTGATTCATTTATGATAGCCGATAGCGGGCGTTGGTATCGTCCTGAACGGGTTAACGTTTTAAAATGTGTGTAAAAATGCACATTAATGCCTAACAATGTACATTAATACCTCATGAAAAAAGAAGCATACATAAATGAAAACACTCCCGAACTAAGGGAGTGGCTAAAAGGACAAGGACTTATACCTGAAACATATCCTGATTGTTGTGATTACAATGGTCTGACTGCACCATATCCAAATTCATTTGGAGAAATGACAATGTATAAAGATGGTATTCGGTATGAAGAGGATGATGATTTTGAGGAATTTATCATTTGTGAAAACGAAGAAATGTTTAAGGAAACCGTAATTAAATTATTAAATAGATAAATGGAAACAAAAGAAATTACTAAGACTGTTTACATTGCATATGATGGGAAAGAGTTTCTTTCAAAAGAGGATTGTGAAAAATATGAGTATTTTGCAAAAGAAATACTTTCACATATTAAGTATTTCTGTATCAGATGTAATCCTGACTTAACAGAAACAGGGAATTTTACACATAAGATATATGCGGCAGTATTCTCCAAACATTACTTTTATAAAGATATTGCTTTTGAGTGGGCATTACGTAAATTTGGTTATTTAGGAGAAAGTGTACAAGGATGGGGATTCCAACCTCATTTTAGCGTAAGTGAAGTTTCTAAAGAAGAGTATGAAAAGTGCCCACCGACTGAATGGGGAGGCTCAAATTTAAAAAGTGATAAGATATTCCTTAGCCCTATATCGGTAGAAGGATTTCCTGAAAACATTGACTACATGGAACAATGGAATTTTAAATAAATATTTTGTATGAAAACATTTTTTGAGTGTAAAATTCGCTACGAAAAAGTAGCAGAAAATGGGATGAATAAGAAAGTAAGTGAGCAATACATGGTTGATGCGCTTAGCTTCACTGAGGCAGAAGCACGTATTATATCGGAAATGACACCGTTTATCAGTGGCGAGTTCACTGTTTCGGACATTAAACGCTCCAACTACAGCGAACTGTTCCCATCTGAAGAAGATGCAGCCGATCGCTGGTTTAAGTGTAAGCTGTTCTTCATTACTCTGGACGAAAAGAGCGGAGCGGAGAAAAAGACATCATGTTATATGCTTGTTCAGGCAGCCGATTTGAGAGATGCTGTAAAGAAACTTGACGAAGTAATGAAAGGCACAATGGCAGACTATGTGATTTCATCCGTAGCCGAAACCGCCATCATGGATGTATATCCGTATAAAGCGGAAAATGATTCCTGTTTATCGGAATACCCAAGTGGTCACAAGACGGAAGCTGTTATAGGCGGAAAGGGCGTCATTGTAGACAAAACGGGAAATTCAACTGTAGTTTTACCGATTTAAATTTAAGAAAGTATGTCAAACGAACAACAAAGCCAGGTTTTCCATCATTGGAGAACTGGAAGTCAATCTGATTATGTGGGAGTAGAAATACTCCCTAACGGTCAGTCTATTATTGCTACAATATCCCATATCGTATGGGATGAGAATGCAAAGGTACAAGGTAGTAAGAAACCATCATGGATTGCTTACTTTAAAGAAACAAACCTTGTTCCTAAACCTATGCTGTTGAACAGTACGAACCGCAAACGTCTTACTAAGCTGGCTCAAACTGATTATCCTGAAACCATCCGTGATTTTCGTGTCATATTATGCAAGGAACTGACACGTGACCCAAGCGATGGAGGAAAGGTTTACGGATTGCGTATAGGGCGTGATGTTCCGCCACCGCCACAGAAAGGGAAGATGACAGTGAACTCTGATAAATTCAAGGCTGCATTGGAAGCGTTGAAAAGTGGAAAATGCGACATTGGATACATCACGGCAAGCTATGATGTGGACGCTGAAGCTATGAAATTGTTTAACGAAGCGACTAAGAAATAATGGAAGCAGAAGAAAAAGAAAAACTATGGCTTATGAAGAGGTGTGGTAAAATCACCTCTTCCGCCATTGGAAAACTTATGGTTTCCGGGAGAAGGGAAATGACACCTTCCGAACTAGAGGTTGCAAAAAAACAGGGTGTAAAGAGAAAGACAGTTGATGTTCCTTTCGGAGATACAGCTATCTCTTATCTTTATCAGGTTGCAAGGGAGAGAAGGTTAAACAAACCATGCCGACATATATCCACTTCTGATATGGAGTGGGGAAAGGATCATGAAAAAGACGCTATCGAGTGTTTTAACCATAACACGTTCTCTAGACTAATGTCCTGTGCGGATGATTTTGACGAAATTGTTTTTGTCGATAATATCTATGATGGATATGGAGATTCTCCCGATGGATATGGATTTGATGTCAATGGTAAATTATCTTATATAGCAGAAGTGAAATGCTTTACTTCTGAAAGTAAGATTGAATATTTGAGAGAAGCCACAAAGGAACAGGCTATAGAGGAATACTATTGGCAGCTAATGTCGCATTTCCTTTCCCATCCCGATGTGGATAAAATGTATTATATCGTATATGACGGTAAATCTGATGATGATCCGTTTGATTTACGCCCAGTTAACGATCCGTCAAGGCTTTTGTATTGGGAACTTGACAGAAGCGATTATAAAGATGATATAGACAGGATGGAGGATAAGTTACAAATGGCTCTAGCTTATCTTTCATTCAACGAACGTGATGCAAAAAAATACCCAATAAGTAAAGTAAATGACTTTGTTGGTGTTTCAAATATGTAACGGGTAATTGCGGAGTTACCACAAAAAGTTAATAATATGTCAACAAATATAACATTATCTAAAGAAAGTAGTGAAAACGAAATTAAGGCGTATTTCAATGAAATATTAGGCATTAAGGACCAAATAGGCAGTATTATATAGTATTACATTATATTATGGAACAGAAAATAAAGGCTTATAAAGCATTTGATAAGGATTTATCTTGTAGAGGGTTTAAGTATGAGGTAGGTAAGGAATATGAAGAAACAGGCGACATAAAGGTATGCGAGAAAGGTTTTCATGCATGTCCTTATCCTCTGGATGTTTTTGGTTACTATGCGCCGGCCGGGTCAAGATTTTGTGAGGTTGAGCAGAGTGGTAAAATAAACGATTCAAAAAGTGACAAGGTTTGTTCTTCAAAAATTAGAATAGGTGCTGAGCTTGATATAAGGGGGCTTGTGAAAGCAGCTGTATCTTATGTCAAGGAACGGTGTACTAACGAGTGTAATGCGGAACCGGGAAAACCTGCTACGGCTGGTGATAGTGGTGCTGCTACGGCTGGTGATAGTGGTGCTGCCACGGCTGGTGATAGAGGTGCTGCTACGGCTGGTAATTATGGTGCTGCCACGGCTGGTTATAGAGGTGCTGCTACGGCTGGTGATAGTGGTGCTGCCACGGCTGGTGATTATGGTGCTGCCACGGCCGGTAATAGTGGTGCTGCCACGGCTGGTGATTGTGGTGCTGCCACGGCTGGTAATTATGGTGCTGCCACGGCTGGTGATAGTGGTGCTGCTACGGCCGGTAATAGTGGTGCTGCTACGGCTGGTTATAGAGGTGCTGCCACGGCTGGTGATAATGGTGCTGCCACGGCAAGAGGAAAGGCTTCAACAGGATCTAATGGTTTGTCAGTAGCAAGAGGAAAAAATGTTCAGGTAAAAGGCGGAATAGGTGCAATTTTGGTCATAGCTGAGGAAAGGGATGATACGTATGATATTGTTGATTGGAAGGCTGTAGTAGTTGATGGTGAGGTTGTCAAGGCTGATACATGGTATAGACTGGAAAACGGTGAGTTAGTGGAAGTTGATTAATTTACAAGTGCCACCAAATATTATGGTAATTTGTCTAGAACAAAATGTCTGTAAAAATGTATATTAATACCTTGTCTAAGTTGTTATGACTACACTAATCAAGCACAACAAACCTAATCGTGGGGATGAAATAATCATCCCCTATCTTGCCATAGAAAACAATATCAACTTTATCATGCTCAATGGGGGTATAGGTGACGTTGAACTTATGGACGGAACGAAATGTAAGTCAATAAGCTGCACTCCTATCAAATTTGATGATGCAGGAGATGATATATATCGTATATATGGCATAGGAAAAGAAGCATGGAAAATGGCATGGCTGAAAAGAGTACATGCCATGAGTGATGAAATTGTAAAACTAAAGTTAGATTTCAATGCCAGCAATTAGCGAATTATGGATAGATTATCCAATATCTTACCGTGACGAAAAAGGAAGGTTCGTCAAAGGTCATAATTATGGATTCAAGAAAGGAAGGAAAGTATCGGATGAGGAACGTGAAAAGAAAAGAGTTATTATGAAGGAACTCATAAAGAAACGAAAGGAAAACGGTTCTTATCTCGGCCATAGAAACAATACAAGGGCTGTCATTGCGATAGAGGATGGTACGAACAGATTCCTATGCTTTGAAGCCTGTTGTGACTGTGAGAGGAAATTAGGTATGCCACAACGATCATGCAGTTCTTTTTGTAAGGGGAAAAACGGGCATAGATGGAGAAACTTTAAATTATTTTACGAGGATAGATATGGATTACGTTAACGAATTTGAAAGGCATTTATAAACAATTAAACACTATTTAACTAAATTAGTTATGTTGTAATTTAATTTATAGTTATATTTGCAATATGAAACGAGCATATAAATATAGACTTAATCCTACTCCTGAGCAGATTGTTTTCTTCAACAAATCTTTCGGGTGTTGTAGGTTTGTGTATAACTATATGCTCGGTAAACGTATAGAAGCGTATCAGCGTGACAAGACGAAGATAGGATGGGTTGGACTGGCTAAGATGCTTACAGAACTTAAAAAGGAAGATGGGAAGGAATGGCTTTCGGAAGTATCAAACGAGTGCCTGCAACAATCCATAAGAAATATGGACAGCGCGTTCGTGAAGTTCTTCCGTGAAAAGGCAGGCTTCCCAAATTTCAAGGCGAAGCATTACAGCAGACAGTCATACAAGGCTATAAATTCGGTGTCTGTTGACCTTGACAACAATAAGGTAAGACTTCCAAAGATCGGATGGGTTAAATTCTTTCCGAACAGAAAGTTTGACGGTAAAGTATGTTCTGTCACGGTAAGCAAGACACCAACAGGTAAATATTTTATTTCTGTCCTTGTTGACGATGGAAAGGAAATACCTGTAAAGCCTGCTGTCAGATATGATACGTCTATCGGTATAGATGTAGGTATAAAGGATTTTGCAGTATGTTCAAACGGTGATGTGTATGCCAATCCCAAATATCTTGAGAAATCGGAAGCAAGACTAAAGGTGTTGCAAAGAAGATTCTCAAAGACAAAGAAAGGTTCCAACCGAAGAGAACGGGCAAGAAAAATCCTGGCAAGACAGTATGAGAAGGTTTCCAACCAACGCAACAATTTCCTACATCAAGTCACATCAAAGATTGTCCGTGAAAACCAAACGATAATCATTGAGGATTTGAATGTAAAGGGTATGTTGAAAAACCACCATCTTGCAAAATCCATATCATCCGTTTCATGGAGCGAGTTTTTCCGACAGCTTGAATACAAGTGCGAATGGTATGGACGCAACCTTATACGTATCGGACGTTTTGAAGCAAGTTCCAAGACGTGTATATGCGGATACGTTAATAGTGAATTGAAACTCAGTGACCGTGAATGGGTTTGCCCGAAATGCGGAAGGCACAATGATCGTGACATTCTCGCTTCGGTAAATATCAAACGGTTCGGATTAATATCACCCTTGGTAGAAGGGGTTGAGGACGTGGAGTGGTCGGCAGTAGTCGGGACGGTGAAGCGTCAATATGTATGTGTATGAATGTATATAATTACCTCAAGCTAAGGGATTACCAGGAGGTGGGAATAACCCGTCTGAGAAATGCCCTGACTAATCATAAGCACGTCATATTCTCTGCCTGTGTAAGTTACGGCAAAACGGTCATAATGAGTTTTATGGCTAAAGGTGCTGTCGAAAAGGGGAATAAGGTGCTTATCGTATCCCACAGATCTGAACTTATGACACAAACAGGGGGAACGTTGGAAAGAGTTGGCATACAGGCTGAATACATCTCCCCTAAGCACAGGAACATACCTAAAGGTCTAGTAGTGTCCGCAATGGCTCAAACTCTCCGTAGAAGGATTGAAAAGCCCGAATGGGTTGAATGGGTTAAAAGTGTATCTCTCTGTCTGATAGACGAAGCGCATTCGTCTGACGCGGATTATCTCTTTGAGTCTGGTTTGCTTGATGATAAGTATGTAGTAGGTCTTACAGGAACCCCGATGAGAAGTGGAAACCAAAGGCAGCTTGGCATGAACTATGAAGAGATTGTAGAAACCGCCCAGATACAGGATATGATGGACCGGGGAAACATAACCAAGTTGAGAACGTTTACAGTTGATGCGCCCGACTTGTCTAAGGTTAATACCGATTATCGCACAGGTGATTTCGATAGCAGGCAGATGGGTGCGGTGTTCAACAAGTCTGTACAGTACAAGGGGGTGATTGAAAACTATATGCGTATCTGCCCGATGAAGAAAGCAATCTGTTTTGATGCCACACAGGCAAATGCGATAAGGATGTGCGCTGAATTTAATGAAGCTGGCATTCCTGCAAAATTCCTCATATCAGGTATAGATAAGAATAAGCCGGATGAGTTAGCATTATATGAAAGATACAAGCATCTTACAGGAAACAGGGAACAGCTTATCAAGGATTTCCATGACGATAAATTCACCGTTATATGCAACAGTGGTATCTTATCTACGGGATACGATGAAACAAGTATAGAGGTTTGCATATTAAACCGTGCTACACAATCCGTTCAGTTTTATATCCAGGCAACTGGCAGGGCTATACGGCTTCACCCAAATAAAACGGAAGCATTTCTCCTAGACTTCGGTGGTAACATATCACGGCTCGGCAAGTTTGAGAAAGAACGTAAATGGGCTTTATGGCATAACAAGGGGAAATGTGAAGGAATACAAGGGGTGAAAGAGTGTAAACAATGTGGTAAATATATTGCCATAACCGCTTCGGAATGTCCTTTCTGCGGATATGTATATCCAACCGAAAAGGAAATAAGAATGGCGGAACTGCAAGAACTAGTAGGAGATTTAAAATTTGAACAAATGACACCTACACAATTTTTCCAGTATGCGGAACTTAAAGGATACAATACTTATTGGGCAATACGGCAGTTGTATATCAGAAATACGGAAACTGATTTTCGTAAAGCCATGAAAGAATGCGGATATTCCAGCAAGTTTATATGGGGTTATATTCAAAGAAACAAAAAATAACATTTAATTATGGGAAAAAATTTACTTAACAGCGATGGTAAAATTGCCTTGTTTCATGAAGCTATAAGGCTTGACTTTAATCTGCCCAAATATGCCGTTATAGAGCAGAAAGATCCTAATCCAAGTGTAATGTCTTACGATTTCCTAAAACAATACATGGAAAGCAATGACAAGGAAGGAGTGGCGGAATTTAATCTTACCGTTTCACCTACAATGCTTGATTCTGTAAAAACAAACCAGGAACACAAGCAAGTAAGAACCTCTCTTCTTGGCATAAACCATAAGGAAAACTCATGGTTTAAAAAGATTAAGGATTATGTAGACGAATATAGAAGATCCAAGTTTGACGTAATACATTTCTTTTCTGAGGTGAAGATACAGACAGAGAACGAGATGAAGCAATACAGGGATAGAATAAAAGACTATATACTGATGCTAGGTTATGCTGAAAGATCCGGTCAACACGCCTTGAAAGAAAAACTGTTCCGAAACATGGTGATATGTAAATACGAAAGCATATTGTTCAGTAAAGGATTATACAAGGCTATATCAGAGGAAAATCTTATGAAGTTTGCAAAAGGATGTCCGAAAAATCTATGCCTTGATTACATATCTGACTATACAAGAATCATACCATTTGACATAATTAGGAAAAAGACGGACATAGACAAATATGAAATATTTGATAATTATGTCATTCTCCACTACGACTTTGATAACAACGGAACAGATTTATCGTCTGACAAGAAAAAAGAAGAGGTGGAAAAAAGAAAAGACCCTATTCTGTTTGGTATTATTGCAGGAAGTAACAAACTATACTTCATAGGTGACTGGATTGACGAGTATTGCGATTTGCGGTTCGATGATGTGGTAAAACAATGCACGGACGATTTCTTGTCAGAAAACATTTCTTTGGATGATCTTGCAAAATAGCAACACAAAGCCTTGCAGGAACGGAGAGTATTGCTGCTGTCGCTGCAAGCATAGATACACAGTTATTGTAGATGGTTTGTTTGTTGGATACGTATGTTATATTCCTTGGTTTGAAAAACACGTTGCCATGAAGATAAGAAACAGCGGACATGACATGTGTGAAGGATTTGAGATGGTTGATAACAAACTTTAACCTTTTTCCCTTTTCACATATCACATTTCGTGATACCTTTGCCAAATACAATTTTTTTATTATGGCTGAGGAAAAACGATCTGCGGAAGAAAAGAAAATGCAGAAAGATATAGTAGTTAGTTACAGGAACGAGAAGGAAGGTAAAGGATGCAGGGGATTGCTTGTGGCATTCTTTTCCGAACTTCTCCATCCCGCTGTAAGTGGTAACAAGTCGGCTGAGTTTCGTGCTCTAGGAGCAAAGAAAAGTATGCCGGACCTTGCTTATATACATGATGGGAAAATATATGGCATAGAACTTAAAATGCCTGACAGTAACCATGACCGTAATCATATAATAGAACAGGCTGATGTGATGGCTACATATTTCTTTAGAGGATATTTTGTATGGTCTAAGGAAATGTTGTGGAATATCCTTGACGCTATTGAGCGTGGTCAGCCAGGAATGTCAAATACACTACAGATAAAAGATTATTGTATGCGTAACAGCACTACAAAGGTAAGTTTTGAAAAAATAATTAAAGAGCTGTTTCAATGAAAGTTATATATAACAAAATAATTCCATTCAAGGGGTACAAGTGTATAAATTTGTTTGGGGTTCTTTTCGTAAGAAAAGGATGTACGATGCGTGAAAGCGATTACAATCACGAAGCGATTCATACAAAACAAATGAAAGAGCTTTTGTATGTTCCGTTTTACATTTTGTATCTTTTGGAATGGCTGTACAGGCTTACACAAAAAGGTAATGCGTATAGGAATATATCGTTTGAGAAGGAAGCCTATGATAACGAGAACGACATGGATTACCTTGATAAAAGAGAACATTTTTCTTGGATTGAATACATTTAAATTTGACATTTATGAATAAGATAGTTTTTGATAGAAAAGTTTTATATTCAACGTTAAACTCAGCCAAAGCCTGCCTTTCCGATACAGGCTTGACGATATTGAAATGTTTCCGTTTTAAATATGTAGCATCAGAAAATTCAATAGAGGTTACTTCATACAATAACCTTAATGAGATGCGTTTGATCATTCCAGTTGTTGATTCAGACTGTAATGACGGACAGGAGTTTGCAGTAGACGGAATAAGACTTGTAAAGCTGCTCAAAACAGTAAAGGATTCCATTGTTACGGTAAAGATATATGATAAGGATATAATATTATCTTACAATGGCAGTGAAGCGTCTTTCTTTGCGGAAGATGTAGAATATTATCCTGATATTAAAATGGGTAAGCGTGGTACCGGGATAAGGGTCAACGTGAACAGGAATGATCTGTATAGAGCATTAAAAAGGAACATAGGATTTAATGATATCAGTGACGTTGTGACCAGCCTTAGTGGAGTGGGGATAAATTTTATTTGTTCCAATAATTGCATTGATATATGTTCGTCCGATAAGATTGTATTTGTAAGAGATGTTATAGAATGTCAGCCGGATATATCCAAGGACTTGTGCATAAATGTAATGCCTACATCGGTAAAGGAAGCGTTATCTTTTCTTGAGATGTTGTCAGAAGAAAATGTAACTGTTTCTGTATCTGATGATGAAAGGGTGATGTCTATATATTATGGGGATTTCGGTTCTGTCTTTAATTGTACGCTGATGGAGGTTAAGTTTGTAAACTACACACCATTGGTAAACAATATAAAATCAAACTTTAATTACTTTATTAAAGCAAGAACTAGCGACTTGATAGATTCCCTTTCAAGAATAAAGGTAATGTCAGATGTGTATAATATATCACATTTTGTTTGCAGGGAGGGAGATAATAAAATGGATATAACATACACAAATGATGCAGGGTATAAAATATCGGAAAATGTCGGAATTGAAGTATCTTGTCAAGGGAGTTTTGATTGCAATCTGAATATTGAAAAGATGTTTAACGCATTGAAGGTATTCCCTGGGGATTATGTTACATTGGCATATACCAATCCTGAGAATAATGCTCCTATATGTATCATTAACGAAGAGGGAGATTATAAATTAATGGGAGTAGTAAACATTTTTAAGAGTTGATAACTATCGTTTAACCTATCGAATATACAGTTTTATTATTTTTGCAACAAAAATATATAAGACATGGAAGATAAAGAAAGAACAATTCAGATTCTCGCTGAAACAATAGATAGGTTAAACAAGACGATAGAATCACAGAACAGGTTGATTGAGGATTTAAAAAACAGGCTTGAAACAATTCAGAACGAATATAGTCCTTCAATTATGACTGTAGGCGTATTGATAGAAAAGTTGAATAATACAAAGACAAGAAGCGGAAAGGTAAGATTTGAAGCATTATCAAAACATATAATGCCATATCTTACCAATCAGCTTTATGACGAGTATGATTTTAATGATACCATCCCTACCTTCAAGGAAGTTCCATCTATTGAAAAGCCTGTAAATCGTGATATGATAGATGATATGATCAATGTTATAAAGTCAAAGAGAAAGATAAGTGAATCATCTCAAAAGGCATATCTTTTAATGCTTAAAAGAATATTGTCCGAATCAAAAGAGATGAGTAAATATATCAATGATTATATTATCTCTTTGGACGTAAAATCTCCTTCAAATATATCTCTTACGGATGAAGAAATAGAATTATTCTGGAATGTCGAGCCGTTTAACGTTACAGAAAAAATTGTAAAGAAATTGTTTCTGATTCAATGCTATACTGCCATGAGATATTCCGATATTTTCAGATTGAAAGATTCTATGATGGAAGGAAATGTTATTTCGTATATATCAAAAAAGACAGGTAAGAACGTTGAGGTTCCCGTACCTTCCAAGATTATAGAAATGATAAAAGAGGTTAGATCGTTCGATAAATACAACATAGAATCTTCCTTAAAGACTACTATGAATGAAGTTCTACCAACCCTTGGATGTAGAGCAGGTATAAACAAGCAGGTATTTGTAAGACGGGCAAATGTACTCATGAAAGGGCCGAAGTACCAGTTCATCAAAACACATACAGGACGTAGAACAGCTATTACCAGATGGGCTAATATGGGAATACCAGAAGGAGAACTGAAATCTATGGCTGGTCATTCTGATATAAGAACCACGAATAGATATATTACTGCAAGCGTATCAAATAAAACCAAAAATATTTTAACTTATGGAAATTTTGGAGAATGTGCTGTCGATTGATAAAATGAAACACCTACAAGAACTTGGGGTAAATACAGGTAACGCATCAATGACTTGGATGTTATATCCTTATGAGGAAGGAAAACAACCACAATTATCTTTACGAGAGTGGAAAACTTTCAAGGAACCGTTCAGAAAAGAACATTGTATTCCTGCATTTACTTTGCTTGACATCTTGGAACTGTTACCAAAAGAGATAAAAACAGGAACAGATACTTATTGGATTACAATGTATTTTAGTGACAATTGTTGGCATATATGTTATTCCATGTCTGACGAATTTGATTATTATCAAGAATTTTTATCTTACTCATTAATTGACGCATCTTATGAAATGCTATGTTGGTGCGTAGAGGAAAGATTAATACCATAAAGATAAAACGGAATTAATTCAAAATTGAACAGATATGAAACAGACAGTAGAAGAAGCGGCAAGGGAGCACCAAACGCATTTTGAAATATGTGATGCCGAAGGTACAATAAGTGGATTTATTAATGGAATGCATAAACAGAGTTATGAATCTTTTATTTCTGGTGCCGAATGGCAGTCCAAGCAATCTCCTTGGATAAGTGTAAAGGAACGGTTGCCAGAGCCTAACAAGCTTGTCCTTTGCAGAATGGTATCAAATGGAGCGATTGTTAGTGGCTATATCGTTGTTTCATCCGGGAGATCGCCATACGTTGCGACAGACGGAGGATTTGAATTTGAGGATTGGAACGGCTACGAGTGTGACATGTGGATGCCCATCCCTTCTTTTGACGAGATACTCGAAGCCAACAGAGATGTCTTGAACGGATTAAAGAAAAAGGAGATTGATTATGAGGTTTATATTAATTATACTTATGACAGTGTTATCTTGTAAAGGTGATATGAAACATAGATTAAAAGGTGGAATGGTTATTACTGTTAAGGGAGATACCATAAAGTTTTATGGAGGAACGTTGACTTATAAATGCTTTGGTGAAAGAGATATTAGGAGTGTTGTAATTGATGAATCAAAATATAAAGAAGATTAGCTATGGCAATAAAGATTATTAAAGAAGCTAATAAGAAAAATCCGATTTACTTCCGGCGTTGTGACAGATGTGGATGTGAATTTGAGTTTGAGAAATCGGATATACACAGTGAGTTTTTTGACCAAAGAGAAGGGTATAATGTAATATTTATCCCATGCCCTTCCTGTGGTAGCACTACTGGAGTTAAAGAAAAGATAATACGCTATGAGTAAAGTAACAGATATTAAAACAGAAAAGGAGTAATAAATTATGTGTAATTCAATAGAATGGGGCAGATGTGAAATATGTGGAAAAGAAACCCAGTTGGAACGTACTTATTTTTACTATCCAATTCATTGTGAATGTTGTTGCAATAAGGAAAACAGACATTTTGAAATGATAAGACATTGTAAAAAATGTCCTGCCCCTATGCCTAAAGAAATACATCCACTATGTAAGGCAATGGACGGTAAGACTTATCATGCGAGTGTTTCCAATATGCTTCCCATTGATATTCATGGAGAGTTTGTTATAAATGAGCGAATAATTAAGGAGGAATAACTAAAATGGATATAGTACCTATTATAACAAAAGATAATCTTTCTAAGGAACAGATAGAATATCTGCAAAAGCAGCAAACAGAATATAAATTAGTCAATAGGATTAAGAAGAATCCGGGACATATTTTGTTCTCTTTTAATCGAAAAACAGGGGAAATCGAGAGGGCTTCTATTATACACAAGGTTGTTATTGGTTTGAATGGGCTTCCTGTAACCAAAGCTGAAACGGTTATAGAACCTGATTGCTATTACGACCAAGCCTTGAATGAAAAGAATTTTAGAAAGAAATTGAAGAGAATTGGATTGTTAAATGTTTAAACAATTTGAAAACAAGTAACTATGGGATTTACAACACCGTGTTTTATACGCAAGAATACTGCTAATATTAGAAATAGATTAAAAGAACTTGGCTATTATTGTAATCCATATTTAGGTTGGAATAATCTATATACTTCTATATTTGGACCCACTTCGATTTATTCATTGGACGATGATGATATAAATGGTCTTAAAGAAATATATGATTTTATTGATTGCGGAACGAATGAAGAACTTTTCCTGGCTATCGCTGCATTAAGGGATGATAGTAACTACATGCAGTGGTTTATAACAGATTCCATTCTTAGCGTTTCTTTTGGTGATGCTATTGGTAATGACCATTATTTCACAGAACCAAAAGGCATTATGTTCTTTTGGGATGAAAATTGGGATAATGCAACTATTATTTCAGGACGTTATCACAAAGCTACCGTAGACGAATTGATTGAACATTTTAAAACAAAGGAGGAACAACTATGACCGAAGAACTTGTAACATTAGAAACTGCGAAGTTGCTGAAAGAGAAAGGGTTCAATGAGTATTGTAAAGATGACGATAATCGGATAATGCAATCTGTGTTCCGAACAAATAAGAATTTGCCAAAATTGTGTTATAGTCGTCCCACTCAATCCGTTGCACAAAAGTGGCTACGTGAAATAAGAGGTGTGTATGTATATGTAGAACCTGTTATTGGAAAAAGATGGACGCTTTCTTTTTGTGATTTCAATGTTCCAACAGAAGAAAGCGACTGGATGGAGAACGAAATAAACAAAGGGAATGGCTATAAAGTATATGTCACCTACGAAGAAGCACTGGAAGCAGGTTTACAGGAAGCATTAAAACTAATATAGAATGAGCCTTGGGCGGCCTTGTAAAACCCATAGAAATGACGAAAAATGAAAAGAATAGTTACTGTCCAAGACATGATTGACGAACTAATGTTAGTTGTCAATAAGGATGCTGAAATAAATATCGTAATGAATACAGGAGATTATCAAACTGAATACATTCCTGATCTATATGATTTTTCTGTCATTGATTTTACTGATGTACATCCTGATGATGGAAACTCGGAAAATAAAGTGGTAATAGAAATGTTTCGTTAAAAGAGAAATAAATAACGCTCAAAACAGGGAAGAAATGAATACAACTTTTGAAAAATCGGCTAATAGTACCGATGAATGGTACACACCGAAAGAAATTATAGACGCATTGGGTGAATTTGATTTAGACCCATGTGCTCCGGTAGCCCCCTTCTATAAAACAGCAAGTGTCATGTACAACAAAAATGACGATGGATTAAAACAGGAATGGAAAGGACGTGTTTGGTTGAACCCACCTTATTCCCGTCCTCTTATAGAATGTTTCGTTAAACGGATGGCAGAACATGGAAACGGCATTGCTTTACTTTTCAATCGTTGTGATTCAAAGATGTTTCAGGATGTGATATTCGAGAAGGCAACGGCAATGAAATTCTTGCGTAACCGAATCAGATTCTTCCGTCCAGACGGAACTCGTGGGGATTCTCCTGGCTGTGGCAGTATTCTCATCGCTTTTGGTGAGGATAATGCAGAAATATTGAGAACCTGCGATATTGCAGGCAAGTACGTTAGAATCAATTAGAATGACAAAAAGATGAATAAGGAAGAATTTTTAGGCAAAAGATACGCCATTGATTTAAAGCTAAAAGAATTGAATGGAGAAAAAGAACAGTTGGAAAAGGAATACATTGAATCCAACCAAGTATTCCCTATTGGAAGCAAAGTCTGTATAACGGTCCCGGCTCATGAAAGGAACAATGAAAGGATATTGGTTCCAGAAGCGAAGAAGCTAGCCTATATTGCAGATTATGAGATTGATGATAACGGAGAGGTTGTCCCCTCTTTAAGACAGTTGGATTACAATGGGGGCATGTCAGCAATACCTTTATTTGTTAATTTAAAGAAGGCTATAATTGAATTAGCGTAAATCTGAACAGAAATGAAAAAGACTTTTAAACAATGGGTAAAACAGGATAAAGACTTGGATGACTTTTTATCGCCAGGTGATTATATTGACGAAAGGTTATATAACTATATAGGGGAAATCATACCTCCTGCATATTACTCAAGAGACTTTATACAAGGATGCGACGCCATTAAAAATGAAGGCGATGTATTATTCTACATTACAGCACACAGAACCGTTGATAATCGGTACTTATATCTCGGTGTTTTACCGGAATTTAAACAATAATTCAAAACTGAACAGAAATGAGCAAAAAAATAATACTTGACGCTTGCTGTGGAAGCCGGATGTTTTGG
>ERZ839741.178-NODE-178-length-88610-cov-7.161854_pt1 | contig 88610 bp, 106 predicted proteins | sample MGYA00519880_ERZ839741 | MGnify/ENA primary metagenome ERZ839741 (study PRJEB31850, sample SAMEA3708851) | human gut metagenome | biome: human gut; feature: human-associated habitat; material: faeces | place: China | collected 2014 ...
AATTTTCATAGTCTAGTGTCCTTCCAAAATAGAAATCTTTTGTTTTGTATGTTATCGCTGTACACATATTTATTTTCTCCTATTCGTTTTTATTCTTTTTGTTTTATTATATCACTTTTGTTTCTTTTTGTGTTGCTTTTTATTATTGATTAATGCCTTCGGGTTATGAGAATTTAATTAGGATTTTTGAGAAATTTTGTTAACTTGAGTTTTTATTGGTTTTAATAGGGTTATAGGAAATTGGTGTGATTATGAATTAGGTTAAATTTTGTACTTTTTTGCAACGATTGTCCCCAATTTGTCCCCAGTTTTTTGAGACATCAAATATATGAAATTTCAATATATTTTTAAGTTTGTTATTGCAAGTTTTTTTGTGTTTTGATGTGCTTAATTTAAAATTTATAAAAATGGAGGTTTTAACAATGAATAATTTTAGAGAGGTTAATGAGGATATTTTAAGAGATTGGTTTAATTTTAGAGAACAGGAGGTTTTCTGTACTCTTACTGAAGAAGATAAGAAACATTTTATTTATTTTGATGAAATTTCGGAAAGAATCTTGAAGAATGTTCCTAAGGAGAATAAAAAATATGTGCAAAAGCAACTAGATTTACTAGATAATAATTTTACTGATTATCTTTGCTATTGGAATGAAAAATATTATAGAAATGGTTTTTGTGATGGAGTGCAGTTGATTGGTGGTACCCTAGATTTATAGAAAAAGCCCTAGTGGGCTTTTTCTATGTAATAATCATTTAGAATTTCTCTTAATATTAATTGTACTTTTTTCTTTAATTCATTAACTTCATTTACTGTATTTTCATTAAAAATACTTTGAGAAATTTGAATATCAACTCCTAATTCATGACTATAGGCTCCTTTATTATTCTCTTCTATTACAACATTTAATTTTTGTTTTTTTAAATTTTTTTGAATTGATTTATATTCTTCAAAATCCTTAGGTTCATTGCAATAATGAAATACTTCATTTCTGTAATTTAGATATTTTGCATTTACAGTGTCTTTATAAGTTGTTGGATTTTCTAACTCATCCGATATTTCATTTAGAGTTTTATCAATTATTTTATTACTTCTCCACTTATTCATTATTCCTTTAAATCTATCAGTTCTTTTTATAATTCCAAGCAATTTTAAAGTTTCTTTTAAGTGTGAAGTTAATAGTTTAAAAAAATAAATTTGAGCTTCGTCTTTTCCATTTCCTTTTACACCTTCAAATAAAGAAGTATTTATCTGTAAGTCATTATATGCCCTTGTTATTAAAAAAATTGCAAATCCTTCGTAATCTTCCGTATAATAATTAGTTCTATCTATTACATTTTTCTTCATCTATTTTTTCTCCTTTAATTGTTCAAAGTATTTTTCTAGTTCTTTTTTAAATTTAATTAGCATATTTTCAATTTCTTCTTTCCAATTACTATCTTCATAATATTCTTCTTTTAAATCTATATAGTTGTAAATTGTATGATTCTGAATTTTTTCATAAAACTGTTTATAGTACTCAACCAAAGATCTTTTTTCGTTAAATTTATATATAGCTGCCTTTTTATCATTCTTGACGTTTTTAACTTTAGATATACTTTTTTCGTATTTCAAAATATCTTTTAGCTTTATCAGATTTTCAGGCAGTAAATATTCAGCATCCTCTCTATCATTATAAATCATACCTATTTGTCTTAACATACATGCAATGCAAATTCCACAATGAAAATTACCTTTATTCTTATTTCTAAAATGTCTTATTCCAGCATTTTTTGAACACGTTCTAGTTGAATTAATAATATAGTTGTCATATTCCTTTGGAATTATCTTAATGATATCTGCTTTAGTTTTATATTTAAAGGGATTAATTATTTTTATATTAATATCTAACTTTTCTAAAATTTTATTAATATAAAATAAAGTCTTCTGATTTGTAGTTTTAGTTACCCTTCTGCTAAAATTAAATTTAGGATTAAGAGACATAATCCCATTTTCATAAATTTTAATATTTTTTATCCCATAATAATCTGCAAAAATCAAGCTACTTGCTATAAAAATTAATGAACGCGTCCTTTCTGTATAATGTTCCTCTTTTTCCAAATAGACTTTTTTTACGACAATATGTTTATTGTATTCATCTTTTACTAAATTTTCATAAATACTGTTAGAATTATTTACTTCTATAGGATTAGTTTCATAAGTTATAAATAGTGTTTTATTATTTTTTTCTAATACACTTCCTGCCATAGAGTCTAATCCGCCTGATAATACACAGACAGAATTATAATCTATTTTATCATTAATACATCGTTGCTCTCTCATTAACTTTTTAACTTTATTTTGATTTTCAAAGTTTATGCACCACTTTTCTCCATTTGTCATATATTTTAATAATCTTTCCATATCTTCTTTTACAGAATTAAATTTTTCTAAATTATTTACAGGGATATTAATAGTTAATCTGTTTTTATTATTAACATCTTCATCTCTAGGTGTAAAAAAATCCGTATAACAAATATATGCTATTGTATCAAAAAAATCTAGAATCACCGTATTTTCGTATTCATTTATATCTAAAAGATTATCATCACCATAATGTAATAAAAATGGATTATCATCAAATAATTTATCACTCATCTTCTACATCTCCACGTAATTTTCTTATAATATTTGAAAAAGCATTATTTACTTTATCAGTAAAGCTATCTTCTTCTAACATTATATCATCATTGAAATCTATTTCTTGAAATTCAAATTCTATTATTGGAACAACTTTTTCTTCCATGTATTCATCAATGCTACTTGTATACTCCTCAGTATTAAAATTTTCTAATGAATTTAATGTATCCTCATATGTAAATTGTTTATATATATTAGAAATTACATTTTTTACATACTGCGCTATAAACCTTAATACTCCTATGGATTTATCTAATATATTTTCTTTTTCTAAAGCTTCTTTAAACGAAGTTTTTAGTAATTCATTATCAGATATACCTATAAAATCACATAATTTTTCTTTTACTTCAAAGCTAGATAAATTACTAATTCCTCCTAATCCTATAGCTGAAAGATTATTACTATTTACAGCTTTAGAAACTTTTATTATATTCTTTATACTATTATTACACTCTGTTGAATATAAATTCTCATTTAATGTAGCTTTAATCTTTGACTGCCCTTTTTTAGGAAAAATTAAAGTTGCTAACAGTTCTCCAAGTCCTGCTCCTTCCTCATTAACTATTCCATTTTCTATTCCCTGTTTTATAATCTTATCTGATCTTTTATAACTATTTCTTGTTGATGATCCCATTATTTTCCCCCTAATATATTTTATATTAATTGTTTTGAAAAAATTGTCGAATCTTGTAAACTATTATCAAAATTTAATATAAAATGGGAAAATAGAAAATCTCAACTAATTTTACATTTTCCCATTTATAAATTATAAACTATCCAGACATTTCTTTATAAAAACTTGCATATTAGTTCTATTTGATTTTTCAAACTTGTCCATTAAGTTTTTGACTTGTTGTATATCTGATTCCCCTTTATTTGTTGGAAACAAATCTCTATACACCTTGCCTTTCTCTTTATTATTTGGTAGTTTATCTATAAGTTTCAAATCTAACAACACTTCATCTAGATTATCTTTATTCCAAATCGGAACTATGTAAGGACTTAGCCAATGATTCTTAAACATTTCTCCTGAAATATATTTTTGTTTTCTATTTTCACTGGTATCATCCAAGTCCATTATTGGCATTAATGAAAAATTTTTTAGTATTCCTTTTTCTTCTTCTACTACATATTTTTGATTAAATACTCTTTTATTCTTAAAAATATTATTTCCTAATACAGTCATTAAACTATCTATTTGTATGCTCGTTTTTCCATTACTTTCTGCATATATTTCTATAGGCAAATGTAAATTACTTTTTATATGCTCTGCTAAAAGAAGTTCACTTTTTCCATGTGCTATTATAATCCCTTTGCAGTAATTAGGTTTCCTCACCATAAGCATTTTCCTCATTATCTTCTGAATCTTCTAGAGCATATTTTATTTCTTCAAAATCAATATAGTCTGTTGTTGGAATTCCTCCAAAGACTCCTTTAAAATACAAATCACGAGCATTATTATTTTTTTGTATTTTAATTCCATATTCTTTTATAGAATTTATTGTTTTGTTTCCATTATAGTCTGTTGACAATATATAGATATATTCTTTTGGTAATATTTCTAATAAAAGCGTATTATGTGTTGTTATTATTAATTGTCCTGTTATCTCATCTTTTATTGACATTATAATATTTTTCATCAGTACATCATGTATTCCATTATCTATTTCATCTATTATAACTGTTTCTCCTAACAATGAACCTATTATTGTATCAAATTGATTTAGTATTCTTCTTGTTCCATCTGATTCAAGTCTAGAAGGAATGGACTTTATTTGTCCTCCTATCATTTTATAAAAATATAATTCATAATGGATTCTGTCTTCTTTTTCATTTATTTTGTATTTTACTTCTTTTATGTCTGCATATGCTTGTGTAAAAAATATATTTAAAACATTTTCATATTTCTTTATTTCTGGTAACTTATCTTTTTTTACGATTCCTTTTTGTATATTGTTTAATTTTCTTACTTTTACAAAACCATCTGGTATTATTTTTAAAGCACCTTTATCAACATGTACTGTCATGGACCAAATTTTATCTATTACTTCCATAATATTTTTAGATATATTATTATCTATATAGTCTTTATTTTTTTCTATTGCTTCAAATGATAATAATGATAAAAAAGTATATTTGCCCCAATACTTATCAATTCCATCGATTAATTCTTCATTATATTTTTCATTAATAAATATGTTTTTATTTAAGTTTTTAATAATTTTGTTATTTTCCTTATTTATTTGAAATAGATATGCTCTTTGTTTTCCCGCCATATAATATAGTTTTTCTTCTATAATTTTATCGTCAAATTTTATATAATAAAATCCATCATTATCATTAATTTTGAAACCATATTCAATCTCAGTTGGTTCTTCTTCATCTAACATTCTATATTCTTTTAGATTAAATGATAATTGGAAAATTTGTCTTATTTCCGTTGGTAACTGATCTGACATTTCTTCTTGTATTTTCCAAAATTCTTTTGGCATCTTATTCATCGCAATATCTGTTGCTCTTGCCATTGTTGATTGTTGTAATAATTTAAATAATTCTACAATATTAGTTTTTCCACTTCCATTTTCACCATATATAGATATGAATTGATTTGTTTTTGTTTTTGTCTTATTTAAATTGAACTCTATATCTTTTAATGATTTAAAGTTTTTAGCTTTTACATATGTGAACATTTTATCAACCTCCTATAATATTGTATCATTTTTGAACTTTTCTATACTATTTTACACCACTTTTTAGTGTAAGTCAATCATTTTTTATACATTTTGTATTATTTTTGTAAAACTTTATATAGTATTCTATGCTTTCTTTATAAAAATAGTACCTTTTTTGTATTTATTATTTTCAATCTAAATTAAAAGAAGCAGACTTTCTTGTCTGCTTGGTGTGTAGATTAGGAATCGAACCTAATGCTCTAATCTATATATTTTTAGTATTATATCTACTTATTATCACATTTGTTTCTACACATATACCAGAGCTAACACCGTGTGAAAATATTTTCATAGACTTCATCTCCTCATAAATTATTGTAAAATATACTGTGATCATTACTTCAAAAACATTTATCCATAATGTAGAATCAATCTTGATTATAACAGTGGATATTATGAATACTAAAATTACATATAGCAAATTAGTATGTATTTAACTATTTATTTGAAAACAGTTTCAAATTCTAATGGAACTATATCTTCATATAATAAAGTAAACTGTGAATTAACTTGTCTATTATCATGATAATGCCCAAAGAACCATTTCTTAAATTCGCATTTTTCTGAAATTTCTTGTAAATAATCTGTTAGATAATCCTTCTTAAAACTGCCTCCGCTAAGTATTGCTTGTACACTTGTTGGGCAACAATGAGAGATAATATAATCAACTTTATAATTTACCTTTTCTAAATTATTTATTCCGTTTTTCATTTCTTCTTCAGTTGGAAGTTCTAAATCCCACCATGAAAAATCCCTTATTCTAAAATATGCTCCTCTTTTTCGGTAATCATATATCTTTTCTTCTTCATCTAGATTTAATATGCCTTCTTGTATGTCGTGTGATCTCGCTCCACCAAATGTGAAAAACTTCTTATTGTCTATATCAAAAATTTCTCCACGCATTAAATGTAATACTGAATCTCTTATTTTATGTACATTGCCTCCATGCCACTCTTCTACTGGATAATTATATAATCTTGTAAAATTTTCATGGTTTCCATCTACAAATAATGTTGTAAAGTTCTTTTCATTTAGATAATCCAACCATTACTTTTCCTGGATATTCTCTTTTTCAAATGTCCAAACTCCACCAAAGTCACCACATATTATTACATAGTCATCTTTGGTCATTTCTGTTTGGATTGGAAATTTTTCAATTAAAAATCTACTGAAATCAGCATGTGTATCTCCTGTGATATATATCATTAGTGGCTCCTTTCTATTATCAATTTATTTATATAATAATACTATATACCCTCCTTTTTAAATTTGTAATTACTATCCATATTGTTAAATTAACTATAAGAGATATTGATATAATATAAATTAAATTGAGTTTATTAAAATTATAACATAAAAAACTAATTAAAGTGGTATTAAAAATATAATTTATGCAATATAATGCACATCCTAGCCAACTTGGATGTCTTCCCTTTTCATAAATACTTGATGTTAGAAAAAAAGAAAGCATATGTAATATAGTCCCTCCAATAATTATGTTAAAAATATCTGCATATAAACTTGATTCAAAATACATTGCATATGGATTTGATAAGCAAAATTGTCTTATAAATACACTTAGTATATTAAATACCTTATACATGTACAACCTCCTTAATAAATTTTTAGGCATCTATATAAAAGATGCCTGTATTGTTTCATTTTTTGAATAACTGCTTAATTAGTTCAAATAGTCCTTTTTTATTATTTTTTTGTTGATAGCCATCTAACCATTCAACATTATTATCTGTTATATAATAATGTGACCTACATGCTATACTAAAGTTTCCTATTGATGGTCTAAGTGTAATTGCTTGTCCATCATATTTCATTACCCATCCATATTTTTTATCGATAGGAGTTACAGTCCTTTCACCACATCCACATGCACATCTATGTACAATAACATTGCAACTAATGCACACATACAATATACCATCCTTTAAATTTGAAGGTATTTTATCAACAAACTCAACCTTAAATTTATTAGTTTTCATGTACTATTTCTCCCATCTCAATTGAATAAACATTTTGGCATTGAACATCAGCACTTTCATATATTCCAAAATATTTTTTCCACTCTATAACTGCTATTGTAGCATTTAAGGCATTACATTCTGCAATTTGAATATTTGTATTATATACATCATCACCGTCTTCATTAAAATCAAGATATACAGAAATTTTATCGTAATTAGTTTTATCAAATATTGTAGTTCTTATTTGCCCATTTATAGTGTCATTTATATTTTGTAGCCCAATTCCTGTATCTATAAATGGTATTTCTTCTAGGACAAGATAATCTGTAATTAATTTTCTTGCTATTCCTGAATCAATACATATAAATACAAAATCCATATCTTTTAATACACTAACGTTTTCTTCTTTAATAAACATGTCATGCTCTATTAAATTTTTATGCATATTTTGATAATTTGCTTTAAAATAGCTTACCTTTGACATACTTTTTGGAAATATTTCTTTACTCGCTGCTCCAGGACTTCTAAAAGCATTATGCTGACAAAATACATCTCCATCAATCAAATGTATTTCTTTAACACTAGTTTTCGAAACTAAATCAAGTATATATGCTCCTGTTCCTCCAAGTCCAATAATTGCTATTTTTTTGTCCAACATTTTTCTATTGCAATTGTCAATTCCTGCTCTTGATGAATTAGTGTCCACATATTGAAATACAGAATCTTCTTCTGTTACAACTTTTTTAAAAGTCTTTGCAGTTACTGAATCGTCTTTAGCTATTGCTGGAAAAGAAATTATATTAGCATAATTTACAAATTTTTCGTAATAATCCTTATAGTTTCCTTCTGGCTTATTTGAAAATGAACGAGTTACATTTATTCCTGCCATAATTGAATTAGAATTGCAATGTTTTATTGAAGTAATTTCCGTTCCATCTATATTACATGGTTGTTCTCCTGAAAAATATATTACATGGTCTCCATTATATTTAGCCTCATCGCCTTCAAAAGCAATACTTGACACTAATGTACCATAATCTATTTCTCCATTTGATCTTAAGTATGGGATATGGGAAACAATCCCATATCCATTATTTACATCTAATTCATATCCTTCATTCTGAAGTTTTTTCAAATCATCACTATGATTTATTAGTTCTTGTGACATTTATCCTCATTCCTTTCTTAACCATAACTACTTGTCCCTTCAATAAAAAGCCATTAGGTTTATCATTATTTCCTTTAAAATAAATTACACTGTAATTTATAGTTTCATTGTCTTCATAATGTCCAAAAGCTAATTCTATAACTTCCTCATATGAAATTTTATCCTTTTTTACAATCTTTTCTTCACCATTTACAAAAATGATGATTTCATGTTTGTTTTTTGTTAACATTTTATCGTTAATTGTTTCTTGCATTTTTATTACCTCTTTTCTTAAAATTTTTCATCGATTGATTTTTTGGCATACAAAAAGACCTCCTCCCTTAAAAAATTTTAGAAAAGGTCTTTACATTTTATCCGATAAATGTTAAAATATATTCAATCGATGGTTCATTATCACTTTTAGCGGAGTAAAATGAGCCTTTTCTAATTAGTTAGGTTTTGCCGAACCTGACTTTTTTTATGTTATTTTATAACACACTATTTATTAAATTTTTGATAATTGATAATCAGCAGCATCCCATGAAACACCACATTCTTCCATTACTTGTTCTACATCCATATTTTTTATCTTATCTGCAGGCATCATCAACTCTCCAGCTAAACATTTTGCTTGCCACTCTGGATCGCAGTATGTAGGTATTCTTTCTTCATCAAAACTTCTAGCTAATGTAAAGTTTAATTCACAAAGAGTTATATAATGAGCAATTTCATGTAATATTGTCATCCTATCTCTTCCATTACCTTTACATGCATTATCATATACAATTTCTTTTACTTTTATGGTCTTAGCTCTAATATCTGTAATTGCATGTACATTTATTGGTAACTCGAAGTCATTTACAATTTGGCATTCAAGATCTTGATAAATGTCTGGTAATCTTTCAAATAATTCTACTACAGGAAAATATAATTGTTCTTCTATTCCTAAATTCTTTCGTATTTGCCTTGCAAGTGTTCTTAATTCTTTACGTGATTTTGGTTCCACAGAATACTTATTCATTCTTTCCCCCTAATCCTGATGTCTTTTCATGAAATCCATCAATTTTTTAGCAAACTCATCATCAATATTATCAAATTTTCTAGCAAATTCTAGTGCTAAGTCTCTTTTTTGATTTGACATTTCTGAAAGAGTATTAATTTCTATTTTACTAATAGATCTTTGCTTTGCTTCTTGTAACTCTAATACCGTTTTATTATCAAGATTATATATTTGCTCTAATCTAGGTATTAAATTGTTAGGAATATTACGCTTTCCACACTCAATCGCTGACAAATATGATGATGTCATTTCTAATTTATCTGCCATATCTTTGAGTATCTCGCCATTATCAATTCGAATTTTTCTTAATAATTTTCCAAATTCATTTACCATATTCCTTACCTCCATTCATATATTAACATATCATGTTGATTTTGTCAACACATTTTTGTTGATTTTTTAAATATTTTTTATATCTGCTCATATCTATATTCTTCTTCATCTTCAGCAACCATTAACAATCCTTTTTCATTATCATCTTCATCAATTTTATATTCCAAATAATTACCTGTACACTTTTTAAGTTGTGCTCTTAGTTCATCATCGCATGCATATATGTATAAACCATTAACACCACGTGTCATAAGAACTCTTACTTCATGTCTAAGTAATTCTTCTCCAAACTTTTGTGAAGTTCCATCAGATAGCGTTCTATTTCTAGTAGCCTTTTCATTACAACTCTCACTTGAATCAAAAACAATATGTCCATTTCTATATTTTACAGATGGACCAAGAATCACTCCTGCATAGTTTAAATCAAATCCTTGAATTGTATATGTCGAACCAACTTCATTGATTGTCTGTGGTTGCTCTGCCCAAGCAAGATTTTTTATTCTTCTTTTTTGTTTTCTATCTAATTCATTTTCTAATTCTCTATTCCATGGTTTGTGCCAATTACCTATTTTTACTTCCCAATATTTATCTGGGCAACTTTCATGATTATCCTTATATGGCCAATCATAAGTCGCAATTACTCTTGATAATTTTGATTTGTCATTTAAAGCTTTACTTTTTATTTCTTTATCTAACATTTTAGGATCATCAAATATCTTTATATCATAGGAACCTAAATTATATGGCATAGTCTTTATTATTCCTTCTTTAGTAAATGAATTAATCCAGTCTACAACATCTTCATTAGCGTGCATTCTAAGTTGATTCTCAAGTTTAATATAATTATCATTTCTTGAAGATTCATTTCTATATTCTTCTATTTTCTCATATTCTAAATATTGTTCTGTTGTTAATATTTGGTCTTCATCAAACATTACAACAACTACTTTGGCTCTATCTATAATGTCTTTTAATTGATTTTTTCCTCTATAAGATTGTTTTCCTTGTGTCAATAATAGATGTGCTTCATCAACAAAAACAACATCTACAGGATTATCAATAGAATGTTTATTTATAAAAGGAGTAGGTTTATCAACTACTTGTCCATATTTATCAGTAATTCCTAACTTATCAAAAATCTGTCTATATACTGTAATTTGTTCATCATGATTTACTAATAAGAAGCAATTTGATGTTTCATATTTTAAATCACTTGAATTATCATTTTTTGCATCTTCATATCTGCAAAATAACTCATAGAATGTACTACTATTTAATACAGTTTTTCCTGTCCCTGCTTCTCCTTCAACAAAAATTAATTGTCCTCTCTTATTATTTCTTAATGCATTACTTATTTTTTCTAAAATCTTTTCTTTAGCCTTTTGTTGCTCTTCTGTAAGTTTATGCAATGGAGATGCTTTAAAAATGGCTGAATCTTTAATAGAACTTTCTAAAGGAAATATTTCTTTATTATCTTTTCTAAGTTTTTTCCAAACTTTTGCAAATATATCATCAAATTCCTCGGCTGGATAGTAATGCTTTTGTGGATTGTCTCTTCCATTATGTACTTTAACTATATTTTCAACACTAGTTAAATAATGAATTAGCTTTGTTTCTATATCCATTGTCAAAGATTTATTAAAATGTTCATGTCCTATAACATATAAATCGGCTTTTCCATCTGACAAATTATATTGCCATTCATTTTCTTTTTTCATTTTATTATAATGTTGTTTTGTTCTTTGAACAATATCGTTTGATTCACCTACATATACTTCATACTTATTTTTATTTTTCCAATTATGAATATATACTACAGGAAATCTCATTATAATATCTTTCATTTTATCATCATCTAATTTAAATATCTCCTGTTCAAACAAACTTAAAGAATCTATATTATCTTGAATCTTTTTTATAATTGGCTCTGCTACTTTCATAATTTTATTCCCCTACTTTTATATCTCTACATTTATAACTTTTTATAATTTATTATATTTCGTACTTACTCCTTTAGCTTTTTCTACTGGATATTTTTTCTTTGTTTTTTCTAATTTCTTTAATACTATTTCTTTAGGATCTACATCTAGTTTCATAGCCATTTGAATACAATATGTAAATACATCTGCAAGTTCTTCACAAACTTCATCTTTATTATAGTTTTCACTATCCCATTGAAAACATTCCAATAGTTCTCCTGCTTCAATTGAGATTGATTTTGCTAGATTTTCTGGTGAGTGAAATTTGTCCCAATCTCTTTCTTCATTAAATTGTTTTATTTCTTTCATTAATTCTTCCATAATATAAGCTCCCTTAGTTATAATTATTTGATTGTATTCTATCATAAATGACTTTTTTTTACAATAAAATGGTCTTATATTAATCTCTATAAAATAGAAGACAGAACCTATTTTTTATGATATAATTTCATCAAGTTTAAAATAATACTACATATAGGAGGATTTTAAAATGAGCGAAGATGAAAAATTTATTGATATTGCAATAGAATTAAGTAAAAAGGCGGTATATCCTTATGGAGCAATAATTGTAAAAAACGGAGAAATTATTGGCAGAAATGACTCTGATGTACCAGTATCTAAGACTGCATATTCTCATGCAGAATTAAGAGCTATAGAAGATGCAATGGATCATTTAGGCGGACACTTATGTGCAGAGGGTGGTAAAGATTGTGTAATTTATTCTTCTTGTGAACCCTGTGCAATGTGTATGGGTGCAATTTTATATACAGGAATAGAAAAATTAGTATATGGAGCAACATTAGAAGATTCAAAAGAATGTGTAAACGATATATTAGTAAAAGCACAAATTGTTGCTGATAATTGTAAAAATAGAAATATCAAAATTGTTCCAGAACTTCATAGAGATAAAGCAATAGAAGTATTAAGAAATTTTAAGTAGAAGGGAAAGATTTTTATGAAAATTATAAAACTTGAACAAGCAGAAAAATCAAGTAATAGTGAAAAATGCAAAGTATTAGAATATAGCTTTAAGGATAAAGACATAGATTGTGCAACTGCTATTATAACTGGAAGATATCCTGATACTGGATATTGTATGAACGAAGAATGTAAAGAACTTATTTATGTTATAGAAGGAAATGGAACTTTAAATAAAGAAAATGAAATAATAGAATTTAAAAAGGGAGATGCAATTCTTATTGATAAAAAAGAAAAATATTATTGGGATGCACATTGCACTATAATAATGCCATGTACTCCTGCTTGGTATCCAGAACAACATAAATTAGTAGAATAAATTCTAATTGGAGGAATATTTAATGAATATAGATATTAATAGAGTAAAAATAATTGTAACAATTCCAGTTGAAAATGTTGAAGAAGTAAGAAATGCAATCTGTGAAGCAGGTTCAGGTGTAATAGGTAATTATACTAATTGTTATATGTCAACAAAATGCATAGGTACTTTTAAACCCAATGATGATGCAAATCCGTATATTGGTAAAAATAATAATTTAGAATTTGTAGAAGAAGAAAAATTAGAAGTTGTATATGATGTAAAATTAGTAAAAAAAGTTATAACAAGATTAAGAGAAGTACATTCATACGAAGAACCTGCAATTGATATTATTCCACTATTAGATGAAAAATTTTTTGAATAACTAAAAAAGAACTATACATTTATCTGTACTGAACCCAAAAAATTGGACATTTTTTGATTAGGTACTAGGCAGCTTGGGAATGAACTCTGTATTGTACAGGGCTCATTCCTTTTAATTTGCCCTTTATCCTTTTATTATTATAATAATCTATATATTCAATTATATCTTTTTCTAATTCTTCTATTGTTTTATATTCTTTCATATAGAATAATTCTGATTTTAGTAAACCAAAGAAATTTTCTGCTAATGAATTATCTAAACAATTTCTTTTTCTCTTTTTACTTCTACATTAGTTACTCTTTCATAAATTGCTGCATCTCTTATATATGGTGCAAGTCTTCTATAACAATAATAGTGTGCCTTAGCTTCAACTAAAGCTCTTTCTTCATCAGAAACCCATACTTTTATACTTTTTCTTCTTTGATCTGGATTTAAATAATGTTTCATAATCAATACCTCCTTTAATTCATTCCAAAAAATTCATCATAAACATATCCCGATTCAATGTATTTTTCTGTTAATTCCATTTTGTAATCTTCTAATAATTCCAAATACTTTTGCTTGAAACAATTTTTACACAGCCATTCAATCCCCTCTTTTGAAATAAGCAATTTATCATTATCATAATAAGTAAAATTATTTTCTATGTTTTCTCTATTCATTTTCACCATTGCTCTATGTATTGTATCTTTTTTTCTGTGAAAATAATTTTCTAAATTTGAAAAGTATATATCTTTATCCCATAATGGTTTAGAATTTACTTTTAAAAATTCTTCATATACTTTTATTCTCATTTTGAAAAAATCTATATCAGCATCTATTTGTTTCTTTTCTGATTGAAAATATACATATACTAACCATAAATATCCTTCAAACAAAATGAAATATCTTTTACTCGTAATCTTTTCACTTCTCCATCTACAATTAGGATGTTTCTTTATCATAACAGATATTGCCTTTCTTAAATCTTTATGACTTATCTCTTTTTCATTTTTAGTCTTGATATTTAATATTTTGAATTTGTCTAATATTTTCCAATAAGGTAAAAAGAAATTATCAAATTCATCCATAATTACTCTCATATTTTTCTCCATTTCTTATTTTTATATTTTCTGAAATAGCGAAAGCGAATTTCAGAAAATTTGAGCAAATTTATTTGCTCCGAATAAAGTGGATTTTTAAGTGCCCTTTATTCGCCAGCATGGTGTCTTGACACCCTTTTTGCTGTTTAGGGCAAAATGCCCTAATACCCTTTTAGCTCTCCGAGGGATATTTTTTTATTCATTTTTTTGAATTTTATTTTAAAAATTAGGGCAAGTTTGTAAATATTTTGCCACTTGCTTGTCCTAATTTTTTCATCAATTTCTATTTACTTTTTTGTAAAAATCAATTATAATTTTTACAGAAAACATTTAAAAAAGTAATCTTTTTAGTTAGTCATTGTTCCCGCAATTACTAACTTTTTTCTTTTTAATTCTATGATCTATATCATCTATTTTTACTAAATAACACATCTCATATAATCGAGAAATAATTGATTTTGCTGTCTCAATTTCTCCATTTAAACTTAGTCTTTCCATTAAAGATTTTTGATTGTAATTTGTTGTTATAATTACTGGTAAATTATTTTCATATCTACTATTTATAATAGTAAATAATTTTTCTAATCCCCATTCACTTGGCTTTTCTTTTCCTAAATCATCTATGATTAATAAGTCAACATTTTCATATAATTTGATGATTTCCATCTCTGAAATATTCTTATCTATATCGTATGAATTTCTTAATTCTGCTAATAAATTAATTAATGTACCATATATTACTGGTGTTCCATTTTCAATCAATTTATTTGCTATACTACAAGCTAAATGTGTCTTACCAACTCCATTATTTCCTATCAAAATTAATCCCTTTTTCTCTATTCCATTTACTAATCTTTCACTATATTTTTTCAAATTATTAAATACTTTTCTATTACTATTATTGGGCTCATAATTATCAAATTTATAGCTTAAATTTCTTTTACTCATCTTGCTATTTTTTATAATTCTTTCAACCCTTTTTGAAAACTCTTGCATTAATTCTAGTTTCTTTTCTTCCTCTAGCATCCTTAATTTTTTTAAATCATATTCATTCCAGTATGCTTGTGCATCATTACAATTACATCTTTCATAATCTAATGTTATTGTTCTTTTAGTTCCATATAACTCCCACTCAATTGTTTTTCTATATAATTTATTTTTGCAATATTCACATTCAATAAAGTCATTTTTATTCATCGAGGGTTTCAAAATTTGATTCATCTACTCTGATCTCCTTTCTATTTTCTTCTTTTCTTATCTTTTCTTCTGTATTATTATTAAAACTTTTTTCAATTAAATTTTCATCAATCACTTTGTTTGATTTTCCAATTTTCTTAAGTTTATCGGCACTTTGATACTTGCTCCAGTTCTTTACGAAGTATGTATCATTTTTATAAATTAGCATCCCTAAATCTATAAATTTTTGTAAGATTTTCGTAAATGTTTTCGAAGATTTTCCAATAATATTTGTAAAATCTTTGATTTTAAATGGTGTATTATCACTAATGTATAAACCACCATCTCTGTTACATTCTCCAGCAATAGTTAAAATTTGAATCCATATTCTAAAATAGGTGTCCCCTTCCCTTTCTTTTAGCAGGATTTTAATTTTTCTATTTGAAAATATATTTGTATTTACTTTTATCCATCCAACTTGTCCCATTTCCTCCCTTCTTTCTAACAAGATTCTTCTATAGAATCATTTTCTTTTTTGCTTAGGTAAATATCTAAGGCTTCTTTTCTAAATAAAATTCTTTTTCCAACTCTAGAACACGGAATTTGTTTTCTTTTAACTAATTGCGTAATTAACCAATAAGATATTCCTAAATATTCTGCTGCTTCTTTAGCTGTTAAAGTTGTCCTTTGCATTCTCTCTATTGCCATATTAATCACCTCCCATCTTTTAAATCGCTAAATTTTAAATTTTGTATTGACAATTTAAATTTAGCTGTGTATAATATTGTTAACAATTTTATAATTTGTATTTTAATTGTTAATTTTTGATTAGTCAATAATCTTTGTTGATTTTCGATATCAGTTAACAATATATTTTGCAAAAATTAAATTGCTAACAGGGAGGATTATATGAAATTTGATATTGTATCCAGAATCTATTATATGAAAATGTCAACCACAAATGATATGGAATTTTTTACAAGAGACGCTTTTTCTACAGTAAATGCAATATATAATAAAGCAAACGACACATATACAATACTTAAAGAAAGAGATGAATTTAAAACAAGAAAAGAATATACCAAGTATCTTTCAACCTATTCTGATAGTATTTGCAAATTATATAAATCTGATTTTACTGATGAAAAAAATAAACTAGGAACAACTTTATTAAAATTTTTAAACTATGATTTTACAGATTTTAATTCTTTTTTAGAATTTATATATAATTATGGATTACCAGCTTTAGTCTTTAATAGTGATGATGAAGATATTGGTAACCCCTTTAATGAATATGCAAAATTAAATATTACTAACGATAAAGAAAATATTTTTTTAACTGAAAAAGACTTCATTTTGGTTTGTAAAAACAATTATGAAAAACGAAAGAAAATTTTAATAGACTATCAATTTCAGTTTAAAACAATCATAAATTTTATAAATAACTTATCAAATTTAGAGTATTTAGAAAACTTTTCCATTGCAGAAAGATTTTTTATATACAAGCAAGCTGATTTTACTAATTATTCAGACATGTCCATAATATTAAGTTCATATATAACTCTTACATATGATGTTGAACCAATGAAATTTCTAAATATAGGTTCATGTCCTAATACAGGCAATTTTGAAGAAAATGCCAAGGTAATTTCAGAATATATAAGAAATTATCCTACAGAATATGATGATGATTTTTTTACATCTCTTTGTTTTAACTGTCATGTAATTGAAACTGCTTGTTTTATAAGTATTTTAGAATTAATAAAAAATAATACACCAATATACATTTGTAAACATTGTGGTAATTACTTTATACCTTCTTCAAAAAAGAATACTTTATATTGTAACAACATATATGAACATGGCAAAACGTGCCAAGAAATTGGAGCAATGATTACTTATAATGAAAAGTTAAAAAAAGATGAAATAAATTCTTTATATAGGAAAACCTTATCAGCAAAAAAAATGTTAGCGAATAGAAATCCTGATATTCCAATGTATTTAGAAAAATACGAACAATGGAAAAAAGAAGCTAATGAATTTAAGCAAGATATAAAGCAAGGTAAAAAAACAGAAGAAGAATTCAAAAAATGGATAGAGGAAACTAGGAAATGAAAGGAATATAGATATGTCAAAAAAACAATTATTAGATCAAAATAATAATCATAAAAATTCAGTCGTAGAAAAAAAAGGGGCAACTAATTATTCTACTATAATTGATTCTATTACTTCACTTGCTGAGAAGATGGCTACAATAAATTATTCTGCTATAAACAGTTCTATATCTTCTCTTGCTGAAAAGATGGTTGCAATTAATTATTCTGCCATAAACAATTCTATATCTTCTCTTGCTGAAAAAATGGCTACAATTAATTATTCTGCTATAGATAATTCTATTACTTCTCTTGCTGAAAAGATGGTTACGATTAATTATTCAGCTATAAATAATTCTATAACTAAACTCTCAGAAAAATTAATCAGTAATAGTTATTTTTCTTCTTTAGGAGACCAGTTATTAAATATGCCTTTAGATAAGTTAAAATTTAATAGCTTTGTTGAAAATTTTGAGTCAATCTCTGTTAATATAGATTTAGAAAATATAAACTATGATGATATGCCATGTGAAAAATTAGAGGAAATAAGAACTTCTCCTGTTCAACTTATAGAGAAAATAATTACAGGAACTTTAGATTATAATGATATAAAAAATAACAGATTACTAGTTTATCCTTTGCTATTTATTAGAATTATTATAGCTTTTGCTATAACGTATTTACTTACAAAAAATCTCGATCAATTAATAGATAATAACAAAAATGAATCATATGTAAATACAGAAATCACCTCATCTCAATATAATAATTTAGATTTAAATTTAAAGATTATTATAACTGATAAATTGAATATAAGGGAATCGCCTTCCACTCAATCAAATATTAAAGGAGCATTAAGCAATTTTGATATTGTAAAAGTTATAAATCAAATTCCATATTGGTTTGAGGTAGAGTATATTGATTTAAAATATAACGAAACTAAAACTGGTTGGATTTCAAAAAAATACACTGCAGATTATTTTAATACTTTAGATACTTATTTAGAATACTTTTCTAAATAATATATTATTTAAAATCCTTGCCATAGGTATACTGAAAGGAGGTGAAAAAAGTAATGGCAGGGTATCTTGAAAAGAGAGGCAAACGCTCATGGAGATTAATTGTATCACATGGTTATGATAGCTATGGTAACAGAATCAAATATACTAAGAGCATTAAAGCAAATAGCAGGCGTGAAGCAGACAAAGAACTTGTGAACTTTGTTTATGAAGTTGAAAATGGTATTGTTTTGCAAAACTCTTCAATGACATTTAAAGAATTTACAGACTTATGGGCTAAGAATTATGGCAAAAAGGAATTATCACCAAAGACTTATGAAAGATATAAAGGAATGCTAGAATCAAGAATTATTCCATACTTTGGACATTATAAATTGTGTGATATTAAGCCACCACACATTATGAATTTTTACGATTATCTTTCAAAAGATCATCAATTAAAAAGATGTAAAAATCATAATGGAAAGACTGTAATGAAGAGTCTATCTTCTAAAACAATACTAGAACATCATCGTTTGCTACATGCTATGTTACAAAATGCAGTATATTGGCAAATACTTCCCTTTAATCCAGCTGACAGAGTTAAGCCACCTAAACATCACAGACCTCAAATTAAATACTATGATGATGTTCAATGTAAACAATTATTAGAAGCTTTAGAAAATGAAGAAATCAAATTTCAAACTATTGTTATCTTAACATTGTTTACTGGTATGCGTAGAGGCGAAGTATTAGGCTTAGAATGGTCAGATATCGATTTTAAGGAAGGTTTTGTTAATATTACTAAGGCAAGTCAATACACTTCTGAAAAAGGCATTTTCGTAAAAGATCCAAAAACACATAGTTCAATTAGAAAAGTCGGAATTCCTGATATTGTAATAAATATGCTTAATAAGTATAAAGCTTGGTATGATCAAGAAAAAGAAAAATGTGGCAACTTATGGGTTAACTCAAATAGACTATTTGTTACTTGGAATGGTAAGCCAATGCATCCTGATACTGTTACAGATTGGTTTCGTTCTTTCATTGAAAAGAACAATCTACCAAAAATTACTTTCCATGGTTTGCGACACACAAATGCTACTTTGCTCGTTTCACAAAATGTGGATGTAGCAGTTATAGCATCAAGATTAGGGCATGCTCAAATAACAACTACCTTAAACTTCTATGTGCATCCAATTGAGGCTAATAATAAGGAAGCTGGTAATGTTTTAGAGAAAGTGCTCGCATAAAAACTCTTTTCAAAATTTCTCGAAAATTACTTTTTTGATTTTCTAAGTTTAATATAAATTAGTAAGGCTAAAATGTGCTATTTAATGCATAAAAATGTAGGGACTGTCCCCAAATTGTCCCCACTTTTATAAAAATAGATTTTTAGCAAAAAAATTAAAGAGCCACAATCTCTTGCGACTCTAGTTAAATTCTTGGTTGCGGGGGTAAGACTCGAACTTACGGCCTTCGGGTTATGAGATTACATGAGGGAGAATCTTTATATTTTCGGTATATATTTTTTATTTATATTCAATAATTTCATTAAATCTATACCAATTATCACATAAAAAATAGTAACTACCTAATTTCTCCCCCTAAATATAATTTTTTTATCAATATTTCTATTACTAATACAATAACATTTTATTCTATTCTATAATTTTTTAGCTATCACATTGAATATATGCCAATGCTTCATTTTACCTAAACCAGTAAAATCATCTTTTTCAACTTCTATAAATTTTATAATTTTAAAATTCTCAAACAATTCTATTACCTGCTCTCTTGTTAAGAAAGTCATCTCTTCTTTTATACTCTTCCATTCATCATTATTTCCGAAGAAATTACCAACAAAATATCCATCTTTTAAAATGCTATCATTTATCTTATTCCATAATTCTTTAAAATTATTTTTATTGCAGAATGGAAGACTAAAATTAGCAATCACTAAATTATTCTTTTCCAATTCAATTTTCTCAAATTTTTGTCTTAAAAATTTAAACTGCTTCGATTCTTCTTTAGATAGTTTCGTTTTAATTCTAGGTTCAATATCTTCTCTATCTATTGCTAATACATTCCAACCATTTTTTATTAAATATATTGTATCCCTTCCTGCTCCACATCCAAGTTCAACCGCATTGCCTGGTTCAATCTTTAATTCAATAAATTTTTTAACAATATAATTAGGATTTGCATCTGCTGTACTTTCATAATATTTCTCTATTTTTTTCATATGTTATACTCCCACAAACTCAATTTTCCTTTTGCTTCTATTGGTTCATCAAATACTTCTACATTTTCCAGTTGCCAACCATAATTTTCTTTAAAAGAACTATCTGTGTATATATCTGCATTTTCTTTTAATAACATCTCTTTAAATTCTGTTGACATTTTTATACAATCTACTAATCTAACTTTTCCTAATATTTTTCCTACTGGCAAATCTTCTGGAATATATTTTGCTAATCTTTTCATTGCCTCTTTATCTATTCCTTTTCCTGCATGTATTAATAAATCTCCTCTATATTTAGTTTGCCAACTTCTAAATTCAAATCTTTTATCTCCTTGCATTATTAGTGTTGCCCAAGGTTGTTTTATTGTTAATACTTTCATATTCTCTCCTTAAGTATTTTCTTAAACAATTCCCTAGTATTATCATATGTAATTGTTTGCATTGCCTCATCAAAATCCAACCATTTTATATCATTCACTTCACATTCCTGTGCTTTTATCTCTCCACCTGTACATTTTGCAATAAATAGGACCACTTGTTTCAATGTTCCTTTATCTGTTACATATTCCATTGTATATCTTTTATTAGCATCAATTTCTACATCTAAATTTGTTTCTTCTTTTACCTCTCTAATTGCAGTTTCAATCTCTGTTTCATTTTTTTCAACATGTCCTTTTGGAAATCCCCAATGCCCTTTTGTTTGCTTGATTAATAGTACTTTATTCTCCTTTGTTATAATGCATCCACAAGATTTTTCCCTTTCTTTATTAGTTCTTTTATTTAATCTCTTATCTAATTCTACTTCTGCTTTTTTCACGAAATAATTATCTGTATAAATTGGTATCTCAATTTCATTAATTTTTTTAATTAATTTTTCTATAGTATCTAATTCCTTGTTTTCTTCAGTTTCTATTTCTATTAAATTATCTCCATTTTTTATATCTTTAATTGCTAATTGAAATCCATCTTTTTCGTATACTACATCATCTTCTTTTATATTCATAATTTCTTTGTACCCTATTGCTTTTAATAATTTCTTAGCATCCTCTATTTCTAGAATATCACAATTAACAGCTTCTTGATTTAATATATTGCCAGACTCATCAAAGTTTTTGATTTTAAATGTTATTAGTTTTGTTCTTCTATTTGACATCTTCCCTATAATATCTCTTACTAATACTGCTTTAGATAAAATATCTCTTGTATTTATCTTATCTAAATCTACTTCTTCAGGTATGAAATATGTATCATCCATTGAAAATTTGTCTATTATTTTGAATCCTTTTTCTTTTACTATCTTATAGAACTCATTTAATTCACATTTAATTTTTACTGTTATTTCATTACTCTCTTTTAAACTCATCTTATTCTCCTTTCTATTTTTTCTTTGCTATCACATTAAATATATGCCAATGCTTCATTTTACCTAAACCAGTAAAATCATCTTTTTCAACTTCTATAAATTTTATAATTTTAAAATTCTCAAACAATTCTATTACCTGCTCTCTTGTTAAGAAAGTCATCTCTTCTTTTATACTCTTCCATTCATCATTATTTCCGAAGAAATTACCAACAAAATATCCATCTTTTAAAATGCTATCATTTATCTTATTCCATAATTCTTTAAAATTATTTTTATTGCAGAATGGAAGACTAAAATTAGCAATCACTAAATTATTCTTTTCCAATTCAATTTTCTCAAATTTTTGTCTTAAAAATTTAAACTGCTTCGATTCTTCTTTAGATAGTTTCGTTTTAATTCTAGGTTCAATATCTTCTCTATCTATTGCTAATACATTCCAACCATTTTTTATTAAATATATTGTATCCCTTCCTGCTCCACATCCAAGTTCAACCGCATTGCCTGGTTCAATCTTTAATTCAATAAATTTTTTAACAATATAATTAGGATTTGCATCTGCTGTACTTTCATAATATTTCTCTATTTTTTTCATATGTTATACTCCCACAAACTCAATTTTCCTTTTGCTTCTATTGGTTCATCAAATACTTCTACATTTTCCAGTTGCCAACCATAATTTTCTTTAAAAGAACTATCTGTGTATATATCTGCATTTTCTTTTAATAACATCTCTTTAAATTCTGTTGACATTTTTATACAATCTACTAATCTAACTTTTCCTAATATTTTTCCTACTGGCAAATCTTCTGGAATATATTTTGCTAATCTTTTCATTGCCTCTTTATCTATTCCTTTTCCTGCATGTATTAATAAATCTCCTCTATATTTAGTTTGCCAACTTCTAAATTCAAATCTTTTATCTCCTTGCATTATTAGTGTTGCCCAAGGTTGTTTTATTGTTAATACTTTCATATTCTCTCCTTAAGTATTTTCTTAAACAATTCCCTAGTATTATCATATGTAATTGTTTGCATTGCCTCATCAAAATCCAACCATTTTATATCATTCACTTCACATTCCTGTGCTTTTATCTCTCCACCTGTACATTTTGCAATAAATAGGACCACTTGTTTCAATGTTCCTTTATCTGTTACATATTCCATTGTATATCTTTTATTAGCATCAATTTCTACGTCTAAATTTGTTTCTTCTTTTACTTCTCTAATTGCAGTTTCAATTTCTGTTTCATCTTTTTCGACATGTCCTTTCGGAAATCCCCAATGCCCTTTGGTTTGTTTAATTAATAACACTTTATTTTTATTTATTATGATACATCCACAAGATTTCTCTCTTTCTTTATTAGTTTCACTTAATATCTTATTCAATTCTATTTCCTCCTTTTTAACAAAACAATTATATATATATCTATCGGTATGTCCAATTATTTATTTTTTTGATATCCTATTACTTTTAATGAATCTTTCGCATCCTCTATAAAATATCACAATTAATTGACTCTTGTCCTAATATATCTCCTTTATTATTGAATTTCTTAATTTTAGATGTTATTTTTTAATTATTTTATTTGTTCCAAACTTACTAATTTATTTTTTCTAAAAATCATTTTTAACAAACAAGGAGATGTTATATTCAAAATAGTATTATTGTATACTAATTTAACCTCTTCATTTACTTCACACCAATTTAATAAAAAGAATTTTATCGCTCCCCCGATGACTTACAACAGCAATTTTATTTTCTTCATACTCTTTGAGTATTCTATTTAAAAAAATATTCATTCTTTTTCTTGTATCTTCTGCACTTTCACCATCAGAAGTCTTATAATTTCTGTCTAATAATTGTTCTTGAGATGGATCTCTTGTACTTTTGTCTTTCATAAATTTTCCTAATTCTTTTAAATTTCCTAATTTTCTTTCATTTAAGTTACTATCTAAATTAATAGGTAAATTATTAGTATTAGCAATATATTTTGCAGTCGCTTTTGCCCTTGTATAACTACTTGACCAAATAACGTCAACATTCTTTAACTCAGTATTTTCGCTTAATTTCTTTGATTGTTCTTCACCATATACAGACAATATTTCTTTTTCGTTAATTATTTGAGTTTCTTCATTTGTATTTCTAATTCCATTTTCAACAACAGTTTCAGCATGTCTAATTAAATAGATTATAGTATTTTCCATCTTCAATAACTCCATTTCTCATATTAAAAGTTAATATGTTTAACTAATTTTTTCTTAATAATTCTGTATAATATATGACTTCCTTTTCTAATTTTTTCGCATATTCAATTTCTAAACTTGTGCTATCTCCAATATAATTATTTACATTCACAACTAAAATAGCATCAGATAATTCTATTCTTTTAAAATGTTCCTCTTTTAGTTTCGCTAATTGTTCTTCTGTTCTTTCAACATTCTCTATAATTGGATAAATAGGTGTCAAAATACAATTACCTAATAAAGCCATTTTTTCTGCAATTTCCATCATCTCTTTTTTGAATTTTAAACTTCCACATAACGTTATTATTTTCATTTTTTAAATTCTCCCTATCATTTTCCACAATTATACCACTCCCTGTGTACAAATCCAATACATTTATATTCATTTTTTAGTCAAATTAACCCAAAAGATCAAGAAAAAAGCAAATGCTAAAATCTAGCAAATGCTTATAATCTTTCATACCTACATAAAAAGCTTCTTTTCCATCTTTTCTAGCAGTAACTCCTGCTATTGCACCATATTTTTTATTTGATACACCATTACTATAAAATTTTCTCATATTCTTTTCTAAGTGATCATACAGTTTGAAAATATCTGGAATTATATACTTCATTTTTGCATATGGATTTTGCATAGAATTTCCTAATTCCTTATGAATATTTATATGATTTTTAATGCATTGTCCTTTTCCTGTTTATGAAATTATTGGATTTTCATTTTTATCAGGATACTTATCAATATTAAATAAGTTTAATATTGATACTATATCTGTTACATCAATATCTCCATGCACTTCATCATCCTGAAATCCAATTGTGACTAAATCGTTTTTATTGTCATATTTTACTGATTTAGCAGAAATCGTTAATCCCCTATTTAACAAATAAAAATTGTTACTCTTTCCACTAAGTAATGATGCCCTTATTTTTTTGCAACTGCTGTAGTAAGTTTTTGTTCCCTTGGATTAGTTTCCATTGGAATATCTTTAAGAATGTCTTTTATATCACAAATCATTATATACATTTCTGAATTATCCATATAGTTGTTTAAATTGTAAAATGGATTTGGAATTTTCCTAAAAGATTTTGTTTTAAAATTTAAAACTTTCATTTTTTTCTCCCTTTCACATATAAGTGATTTTTTATTAGAATACACAATATCCATTGTCATTCTTTTTGCATTTTATAATTAATTTCTATTGAAGTAAACGCTATATATGGCGTATAATGTTAAAAAGGAGAAATTTATGAATATAAATGAAAAAATAGGTCTAAATATTAGAAAATATCGGGAAGAACAAGGGTACACACAGAATGATTTCGCAGAAGAATGTCAAATAAGTAGAGCTTATTATGGAAGGATAGAAAGAGGTGAACATAGTATAACAGTAGAAACTTCCTCTTGATTTAATCATTTATTATAATAAAATATTGACAATAAATTTTTTTCTAATATAATAAATATTAAATTATTACTTTACTAAAAACTTATTTTAATAGTTATATGGAGGTCTTATATGTATAATCGAATTTCTATTGTTGGAGGATCTGGTAGTGGGAAAAGTACTTTATGTAATATTTTATCTAAAGAACTTAATTTACCTGCCATTCATTTAGACAGTCTAAACTATAAACCAAATTGGGTTGAACTTGATAAAAATGAAAGAGATAAAATTATATCTGCTAAATCTTCTGAAGAGAAATGGATAATTGATGGAAACTATAACAATACTATCAAAGAAAGATTTAATAAAGCTGACTTAATTATTTGGCTAGATTACTCTACTTTTTCTCAATTAAAAGGTGTTTTTAAAAGAATAATAACAACATTCAATAAGGAACGTCCTGAAATCCCTGGTTGCAAAGAACGATTAAATTTTACTTTTATAAAATATGTTGCTACATATAATAGAAAAAAACGTCCCTTGCTTTTAGAAAATTTAAAAGATATTTCTCCTGATAAAATATTAATATTTAAAAATCAAAAAGCTTTAAATAAATGGTTAATTGATTTTACACATAACAAAAATATTTTAAATAACATTAAAAACTAAAATTTTGTAATAAATCTTTTTTATTAGAATATAATATATTATATGACCCTACAACACTAAATTCTTTAATAATTTAATAAAATGTATTGACAAAGTACAGGTTTAGCCTTATAATAATAATTGTTATATCGCGGGGTGGAGCAGTTGGCAGCTCGTTGGGCTCATAAAATTGAGTCTACGAAAAAGTCAAATGCTTGATATACCGGGATTTTTTTGTTGCAATGCTTGATACTGTAAGAATTGCTAAAATGCAATAAGAAGAATTAAACAGAATTAAAACGAAATAAAAAGAATTAAAAAATAGAAAATTTATAAAAAAGTTAGGGAAAAATTAGGGATAAGTCAAAAATAAAAAAACAAAAATTAGGGAAAACTTTTTTCTTACTCTCTCTAGTGATACAGAGAAAGTAAATAAAAGATAAAAGTTACCCTCTTTTTTTTTGCATAAAATATTAGGGACAAGATTAAACAAAATATCTTTTCCCTATTTTTTCATTTTAAAGGTGGTGATAAAGTTGTTTTGGTTAGGATTAATAATTGGACTTGTATTAGGTGCTAATATAAGTCTTTTTTTATATGCAATGATAATTGCAGGAAAAGAAAGTGAAAGGAAAATGAATAATGACGAGAACTAATTTAGAATATTTAATAAAAAATACAGATTTATTTGAAGATGAATGTGTTTTAAAAAATTCACTTGCAATTAGTGAATCTGAATTAAAATCAATAATAAGTAAAGAATTAAAAAATATGGAAAATACTGAAATTAACGATTTTATTTCTTCCCTATTAGATTTATATAAAATAGAAATATTAAATCAAGACAAAAAGGCATATAGAAGTATAATTCAAGAAATAAAACAAGAAGATATAAATTATATAACAGAACATAGACACCCAAGAGGTAGATTTATAACTGTACTAAATGATAATATGGCAATGTATGTTTCCACAATTAATGACTTATCTGTGGAATATTATACTTCAAAAAACGAAATGATTGCAGATATAATATTAAAACAATGTTTTAGTGTAAAATATGATTCTAAACAAAATAATATTTCTATTAATGCTACAGTAAAGTCAGCAGATTATGTATTTAGTAAAGAAATACTTAAATACATAAAAGAAAATATAAATGATATAACAACAGAAATATTAAAAAGAAATATATTATTAACATATAAAAATCAAAATAATTATGACTTATTCAAAGAATATTTAGAAACTACAGTACAAAATATTTTTTCTACTAAAACAAATGAAATGCCTAAAAATATAAAAGTTGGAGATACAATACAAACAAAATATTGTGATACTGCTAAAGTAATAGGTATTAACCCAATAAATCAAACATTAAAACTAGATACAGAAATACAAAATGATATTACTGTATTTACAGATATTATAAGTTACAAAAATGAAGATATTATAACAAAAATCATATCTCCACAAGAAGATATGGAAATGGAAGTATAGCAAATTATTTTAAGGACGTATAGTTCTTATTTTTTTGCTTTAAAGGAGGATGAAAATAATGATTTTAGCAAGTCTTTTAGCAAGTAGTAAATATATTATAGTCAATAAAGATTTAATACAAATATTAGGACTAAATGAGGCAGTAATATTAGGAGAATTATGTAGTGAATATAGTTACTGGGCCAATACTCAACAATTAGAAGATAATGAATACTTTTACTCAACAAGAGAAAACATACAAAAAAATACTGGAATTAATGCACATTTTCAAAGGATTGCTATGAAAAACCTAGAAGAAAAAGGAATAATTACTACAAAGAAAAAAGGAATACCATGTAAAACATATTATAAAATTGATGAGGTAAAAGTTATTGAGTATTTAAAAAAGGCTCAATTATTCCCAGAAAATTCAGATGTTCACGAGATGAACGACAAGACATCAACAGAAGAAACAACAAGTAAAAAACAAGAAGAACAACAAGACATCGATAAGGTCGACACAAATAATAATAATATAAATAATAAAAAAAATAATAATGAACAACACACACACGAGGAAAGCACAAAAAAGCAATTTGCTGAAAAAGTGTTTATGGAACAAAAAGAATATGATGACTTGTTAAAAAAATTTGGAATTGACTTAACAAAACAATTAATAGAACAATTAAATTTATATAAAATGGCTAAAGGAAAATCTTATGATAATGATTATGCAGCTATATTAAGATGGGTTACTACTAGAATGCGAGAAATAGAAAAAGAACAACAAAGCTATAATAACTTTAAAAATAAACAAAAATCAAATAAAAATCAATATTCAAATTATGAACAAAGGAAATATTCCCCAGAATTTCTAAATAGCCTTATGTGTAATTTGAATTTTGAAAATAAAAATACGGAGGTAAATGAAAATGAGAAATATATTTAGAAAATATTATGAAATGTCAAATGATACAAAGGAAATGTTAGCAGAATTATATATGCTCCATGAACTTGAAAATTTAATACCAGAATATGAAAGCCTTGATATATCAAGTATGAAAGATGAAGAAACAATAGTAAAAACTGCAATAGAATGTTGGTATTATAGCAATCTTGATGGTGGAGAAATAATTAGAAGAATTTTAGATATTTTAGATTGTAGAGATATTAGTGTAGATGATTTAACACAAATTGATACAGAATATCTAATTGAGCTAATTACGGAAGACAATACGGATTTTAAAGAAGATCCTAATAAAAATATTATATTATCAGAGTTTGTATATAAAAATTATAAATGTGCATTTTTTAGAGATGGAACAAGATTAATACTAACATTTGAAAAAAATAATCATGTTGAAGTATGTATTTTTAACACATTTGAGGAAATTCTATGTTTTGTTATAGATAATAAATTAGATTTAAAGAAAATCCCTATTGAACAGTAATACGTATAATAAAATACAAAAATATTTGTATAATTACAAAAACATAGATAAAACTATAAATACTATAAAACTTGATATGATAGATTATAATTATCTAGGTTACAATAATTGGCTTAAAGCTATATCTAATAATGGGAAAACATTAGAAAATAATATTATAGATATTGAGAATAACCGTAAGATTTTAAAACTACAAAAATGGAAAAAGTTGATTAGTGAAATACTAGAACATTATAAAGAAACTGATAATATAAAATATCAATATATTTGCTTAAAATATTTTGAAAATAAAACCATTGAAGAAATACAAAACAAATTAAAATTAAATAAAAAAGAGCAAAGAGATATGCAAATAGTTATACTGCAGCATATCTTTTTGTATTCAATAAAAAAGAAATTATTAAAATATGAATAATGAAAAGGAGAATTTATGGCGAGATATATTATAAAAATATGGGAAACAAAAGATGAAAGAGAACAGGGAATATCAGATATTATTGAAAGCAATTTATACGATATTCAAAATACTATAGAAAAAGCAAAAAAATTAGCACAATCACAAAACTATAATGCACTAGAAGTTCAAGATACAAAACAAAAAATTACATATTATTCTTATACTCCAGAAGGAGAAAAGTCTTTTGAAGATGAAATAGAAAATGCAAAAATTCAAGAAAAAATTAATAAATATGCAAAGTTAGTATATAATAATGAACTTCAAGATAATGGCGAAGATGTATCAGGTTTGGTATCGAATGTAGTTGAACATTTAAAAGATATTAAAAAATATTTTAAAACAAATGAGTCTGAATTAAGTCAAGAAGAAATTGATTATATTATTGAAGAAACAGATGAATTAATAGAAGAACTAGAACAAAACTATGATGATGAAGATTATATTTCATTATTCACACATCCAATGTCTGATTCTTATTGCATAAATACTGAAATTAAAAACGTATTAGATGATTTACTTGATTATTATGAAAGTAAAATTGAAATAATGGAATTTGGAAAAGTAAATATTAAAGATGTAGTAAATTATTATTTTGATAATAAAGGTATTAAAAATTTAGAGGACTATGGAGCTGACAGAGATGGAGAGGCTATGCCCACTATTTCAAGTATGTATGAAGATATATTAGAAAATTTAAAAATAAATTATGAAAATATTTTTTCAGATGATGTAAGTGCTGGAAAATATACAACAATAATTGAATTTGATGATAACCATAAAATTCAAGTTGATACAAAATCTAGATATAGTGCTAAAGATATATATGATAATGTTCAAAGCATAAAAAATTCATATAAAGATTATTTGCACGAAAAGAAAATAGAGAAAATAGAAAAAATAAAACAAATAGATTTAAAAGAAATTATGGCAAATCATTATTCTTTTAACAATTTTGGAAAAGTAGCAGATCCAAATGAATATAAAACAATTAATAAAAAGTCTCTCTTTTCAACAATGTATGAGAAAGTATTAAAAGGAATCGATATAGATGTTGCCTTTGTTACTATTGATGAACTTAATAAAAATAGATATAAGACAACTGTAATGTTTCCAAATGGATATTCAGACTATTATTACTCAAATGATTTATGTAGTGAAGAAACAGCAATAAAAAATATTGAAAATATGAGAAATTCATATATTAAAATGGAACAAGAAATAGAGCAAAATGAACAAGATATGGAAATGGAATAAAAAAATTTGAAAATGGGCTGAAAACAAAAAAATAACATGCTAATATTAAATTAAGGAGGTATAAGTGGAACAAATACAAGATATTAAAGAGGCAGTAGAATTATACAATAAGGGATTATCAAATTTAATTGGTAACTCTAGTGAATGGAATGAATTTCTAAAATTCAATTCTAAATTCTATAAATACAAATTCCACGAAAATTTATTACTATATGCTCAAGACAAAAATATAACAGCTTGTGCAACATTTGATGAATGGAAAAAAGTTGGTAGATATGTTAAACCTAAACCTTATTCTAAAACCTTAAAAACAATATATCAACAAAACGGTAGATTATATTTAAAATCTATATTTGATGTAAGTTCAACTAATAGTAAATATGATATAGATTTTAAATTATGGGAAACTACTGAAAATGACGCATTTGAGATATTAACAAATAAATTAGATATTCAGTCTGAAAATATACAAGGAGAATTAAGTAATGTAATTAGTTCATATTTAAGTGATTTACTAACAAATAGCGAATTTATTGAAAGACTAGAGTTACCACAAGAACAAATATACAATGATAACTTTCTTGGTGCATTTTTTGAAAGTGTAACAGCTATTGTATTAAATAGGTGTGGTGCAGAATATGAGCCAAACCTAAACAATTATGAAAATATTACAGATGTTCAAGTATTAAAAAGATTAGGGTATATAGTAAACAAATGCAGTTACGATTTGATTAGAATTGTAGAATTAGAAATTAAAGAAAGATTAGAAAGAAAAGAATGGGAGGAATTATTTAATGAAAGAAATAATATTAAAGAAAATGAGCAAAACATTGGAGGAAACAAGACCGATGAAATATCAAGACTTGATAATGGAAGGGACAATCAACGAAGTGTTGGAGAGCAACTCACAAGAGATAGCAAGTCAGGAACAAAGAATAGAAGAACAATTAAGAATAAAATATCAAAAGCCAGATACAGACGAGTTCATAGCACTAGCACAATACGAAAATATGATACGCAGTCTAAAAATGGAATTGATAGGCAATATGATAGAAGAAAAAGTAAAAGCAATGTAGGTTATGAAGATGGAGTAGTACAAACTACTCTTTTTAATTTGCCACAAATTAATGAAGAATCTAAAAAACAAACACCAATAGAAAGCACATTTTCAGGTTATAAAGTTGGAGATTTAGTTTATTTAGAACACGATAAACCACAATATATTAGAAAAATTGATATTGAAAAAAATCAAGTTTTAGTTAGTATAAATCCTAATACATACGCAATATTACAAAGATATTCCATACCAGACTTTGAAGATAAATTATATAATAACTCATTAAATGAAAAAGTTATAGAAGATAATAAACAAAATGATTTAGAAAAGTTAGCAGAAATAACAGATATAAACCCTTTTGTAGAAACTGAAGAAATTATAGAAACACCTCTCCCACCACCACCATTTAAAATTTCTGATGACTTAAAAAAAGATAGCATTGGTTTAAAAAAGAAATATGAAGAAAATATAGCAGCAATAAAATTATTAAAACAACTAGAGTATGAAGATAGAGAGGCAACAGATGAAGAAAAAAATATACTTGCAAAATATAATGGCTGGGGTGGACTTTCTAAAGCATTTGAAGAAAGCTCAGAACAATACTATGAACTAAAAGAATTATTAACTCCAGAAGAATTTAATAGTAGTAGAGAAAGTGCATTAACTTCTTTTTATACAGAGCCATATATAATAGATTTTATGTATAAAGCTATACAAAGATTTGGAATAAATGGCAAATGTAGAATTTTAGATCCATCTGCAGGAGTAGGAAATTTTTTGGGTAGAATACCAACAGAACTTGAAAACAGTAAAATAACTGCTATTGAAAAAGATAATCTAACAGGTAGATTACTAAAAAAGATATATACAAATGCTGATATTCAAGTAAAAGGTTATGAAGATACAAAATTAAATAATAACTATTATTATATTGCTATAAGCAATATTCCATTTGGGGATTTTGGAGTTTTTGATAGAAATTATGATAATAGTTTAAAAATACACGATTACTTTTTTGAAAAGACACTCGACAAAGTAAAACCTGGTGGAATTGTAGCTTTTATAACAAGTAGATTTACTCTTGATAAAAAAGATAACAAAGTAAGGGAATATATTGAACAAAAAGCAAATTTTATAGGTGCAGTAAGACTACCAAATACAGCATTTAAGCAAATTGCAAATACAGAAGCAGTATCAGATATTATATTTCTACAGAAAAAAGGAAAAGAACTAGAATATAAAGAAAATTGGATTGATACTTATGAGATAAGAGATGGTATAAATATAAATGATTACTTTGCGAGTAAAAGATATATGATTAAAGGCAACATTGACTTTACTACAAATCAATATGGAGAAACATTAGATATTATACCTAATGGAGATTTAAAAGAACAACTAGAAGATACTTTAAAAATGTTACCTAGTGATATAGTCAGTATGGAAGATTTAGGACAAGTATATACAGAAGAACATGGAGAATCAATACCTGTAGGAGAGCAATATAACAATGTAAAAGATTATACTTATACTGAAATAAATGGAAAAATTTATTATAGAATTAACGACTATTTATATGAACAAAATAAAAATCAAACAGCTATTGAAAGAATAAAAGGACTTATAAAAGTTAGAACAGCTTTAAGAAACTTAATAGATATTGAAAATAAAGATGTTTCAGATATAGATATAATTCCATATCAAACAAAATTAAATCAGATATATGATGAATTTGTTAAGAAATATGGGCATATAACAGATAAAGGAAATGAGCTAGCTTTTAGAAATGACGCTGACTACCCTCTTTTAATATCATTAGAAAAACAAGATAAACAAACAAAACAAATTACAAAAACAGATATATTTACTAAAAGAACAATAAAACCATATAAAGAGATTACACAGACTGACAGTGCAAAAGATGGTTTAATTGCAAGTATTAATCAACGTGGAAAAGTAGATATTAAGTACATTATGAAACTTTGTGGAAAAGATTATGATACTGTAATTAATGAATTAAAAGGACTTATATATCATAATCCTGAAACAGCAAAAATGGGAATTGATGAAGATTTGGCAGGATGGGAAACTGCTGACCAATACTTATCTCGGAAATGTTGTAGAAAAATTAAGAATAGCAGAAAGATATGCTCAAGAAGATAATCGTTACGAAGAAAATGTATCAATATTAAAAGAAATTCAACCGGCTAGAATACCAGCCAGTGATATTGAAGTAAAATTAGGTGCAACTTGGATTCCAGAAGAATATATAACACAATTTATAAAAGAAAAATTCAAATTAGAAGATAAAGAAATATCAACTATATATCAAAAAAATTTAGGTAAATGGTTTTTAGATATAAGAGGTTACTGTAGTAATGTTGAAGTAAATACCATTTATGGAACAAATGATGTTAATGCACTAGATTTAACAATTGACGCATTAAATTTACATGCTACAAATGTTTACGATAGAATTGATGATAAAAGTGTTATAAATAAGGAAAAAACAATGTTAGCAAGGCAAAAGCAAGATTTAATAAAAGAAGAATTTAGAAATTGGATTTTTGAAGATACAGAAAGAAGAAAAGTATTAGAAGATATTTATAATAGACAATTTAATTCAATAGTAGATAGAGAATTTGATGGAAGTCATTTAACATTTCCTGGTATGAATCCAACAATAACATTATTACCACATCAAAAAAATGCAGTTGCAAGAATATTGTTTAGCGAAAACTCTACCTTACTTGCTCATGTTGTTGGAGCTGGTAAAACTTATGAAATGATAGCAGGTATAATGGAAATGAAAAGACTTGGAATTGCTCATAAACCTTTGATAATTGTACCAAATCATTTAGTACAAGAAACTGCTAAAAGCTTTTATGAACTCTACCCTAACGCTAATATTTTGATAGCAAACAAAGATGACTTTCAAAAACAAAAGAGAAGAATATTTGCAGGAAAAATTACTACTGGAGAATATGACGCTATCATTATGGCACATTCTTCTTTTGAAAAAATGCCTATGAGCAAAGAAGTCGAAGAACAACATATTAATAAGCAAATTGCTGAAATTATAGAGGCACAATCAGATTTAAAGAATCGCTCAACAGTAAAGCAATTAGAAAGTGCAAAACAAAGATTAGAAAAAAGATTAAAGACTCTATTAGAATCTAAACCAAAAGATAATGTTATAAATTTTGAAGAAACAGGAATTGACTATTTAATAGTTGATGAAGCACATTTATTTAAGAATTTAATGATACAAACAAAGCTGAATGATGTAGCAGGTGTAACAGGTGCAAGTTCTCAAAGGGCTTCAGACCTTTATATGAAAACAGAGTTTTTATTAGATAAACAAAATGGAAAAGGTGTAGTTTTTGCTACAGGAACACCTGTGTCCAACTCTTTATCAGAACTATATGTAATGATGAAATATTTAGAGCCACACATTTTAGAAAAAATGGGAATATATAGTTTTGATGAATGGGCCTCTACTTTTGCAGAGGTTACAAATTCTTTAGAATTAGCACCTAGTGGAAATGGTTATCGTGTTAGACAAAGATTATCAAAATTCCATAACCTACCAGAGTTAATGTCAATTTTTAGAATGGTAGCAGATATAAAAACAAAAGAAGATTTGAATTTGCCTGTACCACAAATAAAAAATGGAAAGCCAACAATTATAGCATTAGAGCCTAGCAATGAATTAGAAGAATATATGCAAGAAATAGTTAAAAGGTCAGAGGCAATACAAAGAGGTAATGTTGATCCAAAAGAAGATAATATGTTGAAGATAAGTAGTGATGGAAAAAAAGCAGCATTAGATTTAAGGCTTGTAGATTCAACACTTGGAGAAACTAAAAATTCAAAGGCAAGAGCAGTAGCAGAGCAAATATATAAAAATTGGGTTGAAGGAAAAGAACAAAAATTAACTCAAGTTGTTTTTTGCGATTTATCTACTCCAAATGCAGATAGATTTAATGTATATGATGAAATAAGAAAGATATTAATTGAAATGGGTATTCCTGAAAATGAAATCGATTACATACATAACTCAAAAACAGATATACAAAAAACAAAAACATTTCAAAAAGTTAGAGATGGAGAAATTCGTATATTTTTAGGCTCTACTAATAAAATGGGAGCTGGTACAAATATACAAGATAAATTAAAAGTATTACATCATATTGATGCTCCCTGGAGACCATCAGACATAGAACAAAGAGAACGGAAGAATATTAAGGCAAGGCAATATGAATAAAGAAGTGGAAATAATAAGATATGTAACAAAAAAGAGTTTTGATGCTTATGTATGGCAAATATTAGAAACAAAGCAGAAATTCATATCACAATTATTTGCAGGTAGCAAAGAAATAAGAACTATGTCAGATATAGATAATACAACAATGAATTTTGGAGAAATAAAAGCAATTGCTACAGATAATCAAGAAATTATGGAAAAATTTGAAATTGATATGAAAGTTCAAGCATTAAAACTAAAAGAGCGAAATTATAATAATCAAAGATATACTTTTGAAGATAAGTTAAAAATTTCTTTGCCAAAGCAAATTGAGAAAGAAAATGATTTTATTGAAAAATGTAAAGAAGATTTAGAAATTAGAAATCAAGAAACACCACAAGAATTTAGTATAGAGTTAAATAGCAACGTATTTAATGACCAAAAAGAAGCAGGCGAAGAAATAATAAAAAGTGTAAACAAAAATATTGATAAAGATATATTATACGAAATAGGAAAATATAGAGGGTTTACACTATACCTAGTAAATAAATATAATGATACAGAAATTCATTTTGCTAAAAATGGTAAATACTATGTTCGTTTAGCACAAATACCTAGTTTGAATATTCAAAGATTAGATGAAGAATTAAACAATTTTGAAAATGAAATTGAGCAAAGTGAACAACGAATAAAAGGTTATAAAAGAGAGATGGAACAATGTAAATTGGAATTAGAAAAGCCATTTGCAAATGAAGAAGAATTAAAACAATTATTACAACGTCAATCAGAATTAAATAATAAATTAAATTTAGATAACAAAAAAGATGAGCCAATTTTAATTGAAGATGAAACAAAAGAAGAAAATCAAGAAAGTGAATATTCGCAAGAATGCGAAGAAATGGAGGAATATGATTAAATGTCAGAAAATAAAACAATGAAAGAGCCTTTACCTGTATCATTTACAGATAAGGGCTTTATTAATTCAAAATTTTTAAAGCAATATGACCTAGAAGGTCAAATATATATATTAGAGTATATGTTAAGAAAAGAACAATGGAAAATTGAGAATGATAAAATTATTTTTCCAAGTATAACAAATGATATTCAAATGAAACAAATTACAAAATTACAAGAATTAGATTTAAAAGATTTTTATTTTGATATAAGAGCAGATGAAGTCAACAGATGTTCACTAATGGGAATAAACTCACAACTTCGATTTATACAAGTACAAAAGAAGAAAATACAAGATGAAAAAGAAAATGTAAAAAGTGAAATTAAAGAAAATAATTTGAACAATGAAGATATAGAAATGGAGGAATAAAATTTGGAACAAAAAGAACAACTTTGTAAATATTATTCAGAATTATTTTTTAAAATGCTACTAAAAAAAGCATACAGAAAAGTAAATTTGAAAGACATTAAAATTACACACAATATTAGTGATACAGGTGTTTTAAATATCATTGCTACAGATGGGCATTATAGTTATGATATGTATATACATAAATTAGAATATAAAAGTAAATCTATCGAGGTATTTGAAATAAGCAGATATAGTGAATTTAGTACATATAGCAATACTAAAATATTTAATCAAGTTACTCTTGAAGAAATAAAATAATTTAAAAGTAACCTAAACTATAAAGAATTGAGGTGGTTAAATTGAAAATATAAATATAAATTGGTAAAAAGCAAATAGCTTTATTTTTTTTGAAAAAGGAGGTTTCAAATTGTTTGGAATTAATAATATTCGAAAAGAACAAGAATTAGTAAGAACAATGATATTAGAAGAAAAAATTAGACTATACCCATTTAAAGATGTTTATAGAGTATATGGAGATACTTTTGAAAACAGAGCAGCACTAAAGAAAGTAGGAATTGCTTTTAAAGAACAATATGATGGTGTAGTAATCACTAAAGCAGATTTAGATAAATTTTTGGAAAATGATACTCCTGTTAGAATGAAAATTAATCAAGTAATAGAACAGTCAAAGCAAAATAGCAAAGACGCTATAGCACAAAGTATTGTAAATGAAGAATTATCACTATATCTAGCAAATGGCACATATAAGGTTTATGGTGCAAAAATGAATCAAAAGAAAGATTTATATAATGCAGGCTTTGAGTTTAAGGAAACAGATTCTGAATTACATACTAAAAACTTTACAATGAGTAAAGAAGATTTTGAAAAAACATTTAGTCCACAAGTTATAGAGTATGTAGATAAATTTAATAAAAAGAAAAATTATCATAAGCAATTAAATGAAAGCCATACAATAGAAGATAATGAACAAGAAATGGAGAGTGCATAATGAAAAATATAAAAATGTTAATTAGTAAAAATGGTTTTGAAAAATTAAAAGTTCTTATGGAAGAATGGTATTTAACAGAGTGTATTGTAAATAATAGTTCAGAGGTTGATGATGTAAATATAATCAATAAACCTACTCTATTAGAAAAATTACACGATTTAATATATTTTAGAAAAGACAATTTAAAAGAATATGATATAGATTTTTTAGAATTATCATTAAGAGAATTAAAAAATAAAAAAGATATACCTTATTGTTACATTTTGAGTGAAAACAATAAGGTATTTTCAATAGTTGAAAACAAGTTATCTTGTGAGAAAATAAAAGAATTTCAAAATGAAAATAGCTTTGAAATGGAATAGGAGGAATAATTTTGTCAGATGTAAAAATGCCAAATCTACAAGCAGTTTTTGGTGGAAATAAAATTACAGAAAATAAGTCTGTTATAGAAGAAAAGCCACAAGAAACAAAGCAAGAAACTGTAGATAAAAATACAGATAAATTTGAAAAAATATTAAATCTAAATATAAATAATTTAATTGAATTTAAAGAACATATATTTAATGAAATATCAGAAAATAAATTTGAAGAATTAGTAGAAAGTATTTCTCAAAATGGTGTGCTTGATCCAATTATAGTTAGAAAAAGTACAGATAATAAATATGAAATAATAGCAGGACATAATAGAGTTAGAGCATGTAAAGCATTAAATATGCAAACAGTACCAGCAACTATAAAAAATGTAGATGATGATACAGCAAAACTTATAATGATAGACACAAATATCAATAGACGTGATAAGCTATTACCTAGTGAATTAATGAAAGCATATTCAATGAAAATGGAAATATTGAAGAAAAGTAAAAATGGACGATTCGTCCAAAATGGAGATAACTCAACAGAGAGTTGGGATTCAAGAGAAAAAATTGCTGAACAAGAAAATGTTTCAGGCAGACAAATTGCTAGATATTTAAGACTAAAAGAATTGATACCAGAAATTTTGAGATGTGTAGATAAAGATTTAATACCACTTTTTGCAGGTGTGGAGTTATCATATCTAAAAGCACAAGACCAACATACTATATTAACAATATTAAATGATAATCCAACAATTAAAATATCCGTAAAACAAGCTGAAATGTTAAAAAGTAAAAAAGATTATTTGACAGAAGATTATATTTTAGATGTATTAAATAAAAAGACTGCAAAGCAAAAACCTAAATTCACAGGAAAAGTAAAACAAAATTTAGTAAGAAAATATAAAGATAAATTTAAAAATGATGATGAATTTACTGAATTAATTGAAAAATTGCTAGAAAACTATTTTAATTCTACAGTAAATTAGGCATACATTTGTAATACAAATTTTAAAAAGTAATACTTGTTGAGGGCTTTGCCCTCAAGTAGTTCGGGGGTGTATGTAATACACCTATTCTTGCACTACAGTGGTCGAGTAAAAGCAAAGGAGAATAGCAACGCTATGGAAGAAAAAAATAAGCGATATAAAAGAATATCATTCTTTATAGATACTAAAAGCAATGACGCATTAGACAAGCTATCTGCTAAAAGCGACTTGAATAAGTCTGAATTGATTAGGAATTTTGTTGCAGAAGGATTGACAGTAAAAACTACTAGAGATGACCTGGATTTCATCTGTAAAGTCATTTCAAAGCAAATAGAAGCAACATTAAAGAAAGATATAGAAAGAATTGTAAGTTTAATTATTAAAGATATATTATCTTCTCAAAATACGAATTACTTATGTGTGGAATTGTTAAAAGAAAAAAATAATTTGATGGACATAAGAGAGATAAAAGAAAAAGCTGAAAGATATGCCATAGAATATCTCAAAAACAAAAATAAATCTAATTGAAAAATATTCCAATTTATGGTAAAATATATCTAGTTAGATTTAGGAGGTCTTGCCTATGAAAACATATAATGAAATTGAAGAAAAACAAGAAGAATATAATCAAAAATATGATAGTTTGGATAAAAACGATGAAAAAACAAGAGAAGATAGAATTATCTTTGGACATTGGATTGATTTTCTAGATGATTTACTTGATTGGAATATCTTAGATTATGCTGAGAAAATAGGATTTGATTTTGAAAAACATGATGATATGTTTGAGATAACAGAGGAAGTAAAAAAAGAAATTATAATAAAAGAAGAGCAAGCAGAAGAAGAATTAAAAATAAAAGAAAAAATTTGTCAAAAATACCCTTATGGAAGTTGCAGAAATAAATGGTGGATTAATGGCATTAATATAGATATGCTTGAAAGAGATATCTTAAGATGGATATTAGAAAGATAATACCCTATTTAGCATTTATTTATGTGTTTTAAGTTTCCTGTTAATTAAATTAAAATATTTATTAATGAAATGAGTAAAATTATATAATTACTATGATTTTTGGACAAAAAACAAATTTAATAAAAATTTTGAAACTTTTATTAATGTTATAAGTATGTATTTTTGAAAGTGGGAATGAGCAAATGGAGCAAGATATAGATAAGAAATTATACAATGATTATTTAAGAGGAAATACACAAGCATTCGAACTACTTTATTTGAGATATAAAAATAAAATTCAATATTTCATTTTTAATATAATAAAAGATTATCAAAAGGCAGAAGATATAACACAAGATGTATTTTTCTATGTGCTAAAAAACAAAGTGAGAGATGACCACAGTTTTAAATATTATATTTATTTAATAGCAAAGAGTAGAGCAATTAGTTATTTAAATACCGAAAAGCGTAGAAGTGAAATAACTGAAAGATATTTATCTAATGAATCAGAAGAACTTGAAAAAGATGTTCTAGATATTATATCAAAAAATGAAGAAAAAAAAGAATTAATAAATTCTATTGCTAAGCTAGATGATAAATATAAAAATGTGCTATATCTAAACAAAATTGAAGAATTATCTTATCAAGAAACAGCCAGTATACTAAACTTGCCATTATCTACTGTAAAAACTAACATATATAGAGGTAAAAAGGAATTAAGAAAAATTTTAATACAGAAAGGATTTAAAGAAATGAATAAGATGTCAAAAACAATATTAATAGTATTAATTGCAGGAATTTTATTAACAGGAGTAGCCTATGCAGTAGTACGACTTTATAATAATTTTGAATATACTACAGAAATTAATTTTAATGATTTTGAATTTAGTAATGGATTTTATTATAAGAAAATATATTCATATAGTGACTATTTAAACTACAAGGAAGAATTTAATCAAATTTTAGCAGTAGATGAAAATGAGTTTAAAGAAAATTTTATGATTATAATAGTAACAGAAAGCCAAAGATTAAGTGGGTTAGCATTAGATAGTTATAATAACATTGATGATACTCTACAAATAAATTTAATAGAAGATAAAAATGTCGATGAAAATAAGCCAACAGGAAATGCAATATTAATAAAAAAAGAAATGGATAGGGAAAAAGTTAATATTGAAAAGACAGCCAAAAATATGAATATGCAATCTTACATAAATATAAAAGAATTGCCATCTAATTATAGTAAAGAACAGGCTATCGAAGATAAGTGTTTGGTAGTAGATCAAATTGAAATGAAAACTTATAATAAAGAAATCTTAGACAGTTTTGTTTCTAATGTTAATAATAATAAAAATTGTAATATTAGAATATATCAATTAGAAGGAACAGAGAATATCTTTATTCAAGATATAGAATATGTTGCAGGAGAAAAATTTAATATTTGTTATGACTATACAAGAAGAAAAATCTCAAAAGGATTGAATTATGAAACTGATGAGATTTATACCACTAAAATAGACAGTAAACAATTAACAAGTTTTCAAAAACCTATAACATTATATAGTATCACAGATGATAAAAATAATTTTGAATTCGGAATATACTAAATAACAAAAACACTTATTAGCTTTAAGCTAATAAGTGTTTTTGTTTGCAAAGGAGGCGATAGAACTATTGTCATTTGATGTTTTCTCACAAGTCAGATGTCCTTCCCCTAATAAAAAAGATACAGCAATAAAAAATTATAAGCATATTTTTTATATTTCAAATAGAACACATTGTCTAAAAAATGAATATGGCAATACCCTATTTGGGACAATATATGATTTTGAAGATATTGAAAAGACTGATAATAATAAAATTGCAAATTACATATATGGAAAATCCAAAAGTAAAACTAATATGTATCGTGGAATCGTATCACTTGCAGAAAAAGACGCTATTGAGCAAGGGTTAACAGATAAAGAAGGTTGGGAAACAATGTTTATAGATAGTGTTTCGCAAATAGCTAAAAATCTTGGTATAGCATTTTGCAATTTAGAATGGGTTGCTACAGTACATTATAAAAAAGGTAATCCCCACCTACACTATGTTTTATGGGACAGAGAACAAAAAGTGAAAGCTCCTTTTATAAAAGTTAGTACACAACACAAAATAAGAAATGCATTAAAAAGGAATATATACAAAGATTATTATATTGAAATGATGAATAATAAAAATCAAACTAAAAAAAATATGAGAAATGAACAAATAAGGAAAGAGTTCAAAGCAATTGATAAAAATTATTGTAATAGCAAAATAGCCTATATTAATTTAGGCAAACAGTTAGTAAAAGATTTAAAAGAGGATTTAAAGACAATCAAAAAAATGTTACCTACAGATGGGCGACTTAACTATGCTTTTATGCCAGATACTGTAAAAGAAAAAATTGATGAATTTATAGATAAGTTAATTGAAAATAATTTTGATTGTAAAAAAAGTTATGACAGTTATATAGATTCATGGAAAAAGATAACAGAATTTTATGAAAGTATCTACAAAGAAAAAATGCTATATCATGCTGATATAGAAGCACACAAAATTTTAGGAAATCAGCTATTACGATATTTTAGAGATGAGCGATATTTGCATTATAGTATTGAACAAATACTACAAGACTTATATTATGTCTTATCTCAAAATGAGGAAAGAGAAAAAAGTTTTTTACAAATGTATGTATTTAACAAAGATTTATCAATATATGCTAAAAGGGAATATGCTTTTAAGCAGAAATTCAGTAATCATATAGAAAGAGGTATGTAATGGGACATGACAGTAACTTTATGAGAATAATGTATTGTTCCCCTGATAAAGAACCTAAAGTATTAAAAATTTCTAAAGAACTAGAGGAATTATCAAAATTAATGAAAACACAGTTTTTTGAAACAACTATGTATAAAGGAATGATTTTAGTATATGACCCTAGAGGAATTTTAAAATATTCAAAAATACAAAAGTTAGATGGACTTAATTTAAGAGGTCCTTTTATTTTTTGTCGGAAATGATACATTAGAACTTGATTTTAAAAGTTTAAATATTGAAGAAATTAGATATTTAGAAAAACATTTAACAAAAGAATGTGAACAAGAAAATCAAAAGCAAATTGATGAAATAGAAATGTGAAAGGAGGAATTTTTATAAACTATAAAAAGGTATTAATAATTGTGATAGTTTCATTACTACTAATACCATTAAGTATAATATTTTCTAGTATAATTCATTTTCAATTATCAAAAATGGATTTTATTTTAGATATTTTAACAATGATAAAAAGTATAATTTCAAATAAAAATCACTTACTATTATTTATCTTCACACAAGCATTTGTAGAGTTTTTTATATTATATTTATTTTTATTTAGTAAAAAGAACAATTTATCTACAGAAACAAATGCTATAACAAAAAATATAAGAACACCTAAAATATATGGTAATGGACAACATGGTACTGCTAGATGGAGCAGTAAAAAAGAAGTATTAAAAAAAGCTACTGTAAATACACTAAAAACTACTAGAGATGGAAAAATCAAAAAAGCCAACTTTTCAAAGGGTGGTTTAATAGTAGGTTTAGATAAGAAGAAAAATGAAAATAAAATTATTTGCATTTCAGAAGATTATCATTCTTTGATTATAGGTAGTACAGGTGCGGGTAAAACTAGACGTTTGCTACTACCTAGTGCTATGAATTATGCTTTATCAAGTACCTATGGAAAAACTAAAAATAGTTTAGTATTGACTGATCCAAAAGGCGAATTATTTCAGTACCTTTCCCCCTACTTTAAAAGTTTGGGTTATAAAATTATAACAATAGATTTTAAAAATCCTTTAAAGTCAACTAGATATAATTTTTTGTCGCCAGTCATTGAAGCCTTTAGAAATGGAGATATTAGAAAAGCTGAAGAATACTGTTGGGACATTACTCAAGCATTAGTACGGAAATGAAGATACTAAAATGGAAAAAATATGGAAAGATGGAGAAATGAGCATTATTGCAGGTACTATAATGACAGTTGTAGCAGAGAATATGGACAAACCTCAATACCAAAATTTAACTAATGTTTACACTTTTATATCGGAAATGTGTAGGTCAGAAAATGGAAAAATGCCTATAAATTATTTTATAGAAAATTTACCACCAGACCACCCAGCAATTAATATTTTTGGTATTGCTCGTATCGCACCAGAGAAGACTCGTTCAAGTTTCTTCACATCTGCACTTACAACATTAAGACTTTTCACTTCTCAAACAGTCTATGATATGACTTGTGAAAGCGATTTTGATTTGAAAGATATTGGTACAGATAAGTATTTAGTAGATATAATTCTACCAGATGAGAGATTAACTTACTACTCTCTAGCCTCTTTGTATACAAAACAGCAATACAATGCTTTAGTAGAATATGCTGACACTCATGGTGGAACTTTAGAAACTAGAGTAGATTTTCTATGTGATGAATTTGGAAATTATGCACCCATTGACCGGCATAGGAAATATGCTTACAGTTGCAAGAAGTAGAAACATATTTTTTCATTTTTTCCTACAACGGATTTTCTCAATTAGTTAAAGTCTATGGAAAGGAAACAGCGGATTTAATAAAAGATAACTGCCTATTGTGGATTTATCTAAAAACAGCAAGCTTTGAAACGGCAAGTGATATTAGTAGAAAATTAGGAAATTATACAACTACATCTGATAGTAAATCTAATTCATATACAAAAAATCAAAATGGTAGTAGTAGTGAATCAATAAATTTAGTATCAAGACAATTACTAACAGAAGAAGAAATATTACGAATAGAATCGCCAGAAGCTATTGTAATGATTACAGGTTCACACCCCTATCTTGCAACCCTCCCAGACTTATCTCAATATAAATTTAATGAAATGCTTGGTCTTGGAGATAAAAAGAGAAATACAGAAATAAGAGAATTGAGAGAAAATGCAAGAAATCGAAGAGAACCTAAAGCTATTGAATTATGGGGAATTTGGAACGAATATTAAAATATCCATTTCTTTTTTTGCCCCTTAAACAAACATATGTTTTTGAAATGGATATGAAATTTTTGGAGGATTTATGTATGAAAGAAAAGATAAAAAAGTTTATAAATATAAAAAGAATAGGAAAAGTAGGACTTGCTTTAACAAGTCTTTTTTGTTACACAAATACTTGTTTTGCAGCTATTCAAGATTCAAAAATAGTTACAGGAACTGAAAGTTTAATTTCAGATTTAACAGGTTGGTTACTTATTTTAGCACCTGTTCTTACTGTCCTACTAGTTGGTTATTTCTTTTTAAGAAAAGCAGCAAGTGACGAAATGGACGCAAAACGTTGGGATAATAGAATTAAAATTGCAGTTATATCTTGCATTGGTGTTGTTGTAGCAAGTGGATTAATCAATGTTATTATGAATTACTATAAATAATGGAGTGTGATGTGAAAGGTGGAAAATATTTTAAAAACTTTACTATCTTCCATTGTTTCAAGTGCTAATAGTGTTATTAACTTACTATTAAACTCCTTGATGGACATTTGCTTTCATGCTGAAAACACTATACTAAAGGCAGATGTAAACGGTATTCAAATTTCGTTAGATGGCTTACAATCAATAATACTATCATTTTCAATCGGTTTAATTATTTTAAAAGCATTAAAAAAAGGATTTGATATGTATGTAATGTGGACAGAACGGAGAGTCAGAATTACCGATACGGAACATATATAATGTTTTTTGTTAGATCTATTGTAGTCGTTCTATCTTTTGAATTTTTATTTGATTTAGTAATTGAAATAGCAGAAATGTTTGGAAATGAATTAATAAATGCTCTTTCATTAGATATTATGCTACCAGATTGGGGAACTATTGTAGAATTTTGTATGACTTCCCTATTCTCAAGTATCACAGGTCTTGTAGCAATTATATTATTTGTTGTTTTGTATGTTCAATTTTTGGTTAGAGGTGTGGAAATACTAATATTAAGATTAGGCTTTCCACTAGCTTGTGTTGGTTTATTAGAATCTAATAATGGGGTATTTCAAACTTACTCACAAAAAATGTTTAAAAGCGTTTTGACTGTAATTGTTCAAATAATATTGTGTAAATTAGGTTTAGTATTAGTATTTTCAGAGCATTGGTTTTATGCGATAGCAGTTGTAATTATGGCACTAAAAACACCTTCATTTTTACAGGAATTTATGCTAACAAGTAACTCTGGTGGTATAAGTTCAGTCGTTATGAATACAAGCAAAACAATAGAATTATCAAGGCAAGTGAAAAATATTGTTACAAAAATAAAGTGAGGTACTAAGTAAAATGGACCAATTAAATATATTAAATTTAGTGATTAGAACAACAATAATACCAGCTCGGAGTTGTTCTCCGAGTAATTATTATTTTAATAAAAATGATGTATGAAGATGATGGAAATGCTCTGTATAAAAAGAAATTAATTAACACTATTGCATTTGGCATAGTTGCAGAACTTATCTATATAATTTATGACATTTTAAAATTTTATTACAAATAAGGAGAGGTTATGGAAGATAAAAATATAAATACAAAATTATATATTCCAGCAAATGTTAAAACTCGTTTCGAGTTTATACGTGGTTTTGGAATACATGAATTAATAGTAACTACAATAGTAGTTGCTTTTTTAATTGGAATAGCACTAATAATCTATTCTATTACAAACGAATTAATTGTACCAGTACTAATGGTATTACTTGGTGGTGCAACTATGATAATCATTACAGCAAAAGACACTAACAATTTATCTGTATTAGATATGATTAAAAATATGCTTGATTTTGCAGGCATGCAAAAAATATATGAATATAAATATTTTGATAAATGGAGGAATTAAATGATATTTGGATTATTTAAAAAGAAAGAGAAGGATATTACTACTTCAACAGCAGCACAAGAGATAAATATTTTAGATATCAAAAATAACTTAATCTATACAAGAGATAATTTAATTATAGCAATATTAAAAATTAATTCTCTTAATATGCAGTTATTCTCTAAAAAAGAATTAATAAATAAAATTAAAGATATAACTTCAGAGCTATCTACAGAAACAAAGGAATTTAAAATGACATCTATTGCAAGACCTGTTGACGTAGGTAGTTTGATAGATTTTTTAAGAAATATACTTAATAATTCTACAGATAGTATTCAAAAAAGATTATTAAGAGAAAACATAAGAGAAACACTTAATTTAACACTCATAGGAGACGCAGTAGAAAGGCAAAATCTCCTTATTATAAGTGAAGTTTTAACTGATAATGCAGAGCAAGAGATACAAAAGAGAGCACGTGAACTTGTGCAAAAATTTGATAATTGTGGAATGAAATTGGAAATATTAAACGACCAATACTTGATACAAGTATGTAATAGTTTTACAAATATGAATGTAGCAACAAAAGAAGATTCAGACTATCAAGATTATATTCCTCATTTAGTAGCATAGGAGGTTTGATAGTTTGAAAAAAACAGATTTAAAAACAATTAGAGAAAATAAGATATTATTAAATATTTTAACTCCTATTTCTCGGAATCGAGTATAAATCAAATAGAATGAGAATAGGAGATACTTTTGCTAAAATATATACAATAGTAAAATATCCTCAAAATGTTTCTATTGGGTGGTTATCTAAAATAACAAATATACCAAATACAATAAGTACCCAAATATTTGAGCCTACAGACAATACTCTTTTACTTGAAAACATTAGTAAAGGGATAAAACAAAATGAAGCACTATTAAATACTATAAATGACGCAGTAGAAAGACAAAGAGTTGAAAGAGAAATAACATCTGCTGAGGAACTAATTAAGAAGATAGATAATGATGGAGAAACTGTAGGTTATATGACTATAATTATCATGGTTATAGCAGAAACAGAAGAGGAACTCTCAAAAAGGTGCAAAAAAATAGAAACTAAACTATCAAGTATGCAAATGAAAATAAGGTGTCTTGCAAGTTTAGTGAAAAATGCCTTTAGATGTGTTGTTCCTTTCTTTAAGTCTGATAAAAAAATAAAGAATATAGCAAAAAGAAATGTACCACTCTCTACATTTGTTGGTGGACTTCCTTTTGCAAGTAGTCGGATTCAATGATGGATCTGGCTATTATTTTGCTCGTGATATAGATGGAGGAATTATAGCACTAGATATTTGGAAACGTGGTAATGATAGAACAAATAGCAATTTTGTAATAATGGGAACTGCTGGTGTAGGAAAATCTACAGTAACAAAACATTTAATTTTAAATGGAATAATGATAGGAAATTCACACTTGATAATTGATCCAGAACGGTGAATATAAAGAACTTACATTGAATCTTGGTGGGGATTGGATTGATGTTTCAGGTGGTAATGATAGAGGTAGAATTAACCCACTACAAATTAAACCTGCACCACAAGATGAAGAAAATGAAGAAATAAAAGGTATTTATGATATAGGCAAAGGAATTGGAGAAATGGCATTACATTTCCAAACTTTAAGAATATTCTTCAAATTATTATTTCCAGAGCTGACATCTATACAGATGGCAATATTAGAAGAGGTTTTAGAAGATTTATATAATAAATTTGGTATCTATTGGGAAACAGATATCTCAAGATTGAAGAATACAGATTTTCCTATTATGACAGACTTATATGATTTATTAAAAATACATTATGATAGAGAAATAAATAATGCTAGAAAAGAAAACCTTAATATATTGCTATCATTAATTAGACAAATATCAGAGGGTGCAGACAGTAGTATATTTAATGGACACACTACAATACAAAGAAATAGCAAATTAGTGTGTTTAGATACAGCTAATATTCAAAATGCTAGTGAAAATGTAAAAAAAGCACAATATTTCAATGTTTTATCTTGGTGTTGGGAACAAATATCAAAAAATAGGAATGAAAAAATAAAGTTAGTAGCGGATGAAGCCTACCTGCTAATCGATAAAAATTGTTTGCAAAGTATTGCATTCTTACGAAACGTCAGCAAGCGCTGCCGCAAGTATGAACGGAAGTTTGGTCATTGTTTCGCACTCAATTATTGATTTTCTTGATGAATCCGTCAAAATGTATGGACAAGCAATACTTGATATGGCAACATACAAGATATTAATGGGAACAGATGGAAAAAATTTAGAGGACACAATGGAACTATTTAAACTTACAGAAAGTCAAGCAGATTTCTTGGCAAACAAAAAAAGAGGCTATGCAATATTAATCATAGGTGCATACAAGATACTTGCAAAATTTGATATATATCCTTACGAATTTGAGTATTTTGGAAAGAGTGGTGGTAGATAATTGGCCGTAAATCCAGCAGTAATAAAAGTAGCACTTATGATTTTAAAAGACCAGAAAAATAGAGAAAGAGTATTAATAGCTATCGTTTCAGTTTGTATGATTATGCTATTATTAGTTTCCATGATCATCTATATCATAATGGAGCCAATTAATCAAATATTAGTTGCACTTGGGTTAAAAGAAGGCGAAACAAATGATGAATTTAATGAAATACAGAATATAAGATTAGAAAATGAATCTAATGAAACAGGCACTCTGACATTCAATGGAACCTACAGCATGCCTATTGAAACAGACTATGGCTATACCATAACTAGTGAATTTGGGTATAGAACACACCCTGTTACAGGAGTGTATAAATTACATAGTGGCATTGATATGGTGGGTAAAATACATGGAAATATATTAGCTGTAGCAGATGGCGAAATTGTATGGGCAGGTATTAGAGGTGCCTATGGTAACTGTGTAAATATAAAACATACTGATATAGAAGGCAATACATTTTATAGTTTTTATGCACATTTATCACAAATAAATGTAATAGAGGGACAAACAGTAACACAAGGACAAGTCATAGGATTACAAGGTGGAGCAGCAAGTGATCCAGGGCATGGTAGTTCTACAGGTAGTCATCTTCACTTTGAAATACGATTATCTCAAAATGGAAATTATCAAAATCCTAGAAAGTATATATTGCAAGAAAATTAGAAAAGAGGTGGTTAAAGTGATTTTAATGATTACAAAGGAAAATGAGAAACTTATATCAGAGGTATGCTTAGAAAACAATATTGAAGACTATCAAATACTAACTACTGTCGCAAATTTATACAATTTCACAGTAACAGAATTAAAAAGTCTTAATAATTTCACACAATTAGTGATTGATATTACATCTATTAATGATACAGAAAAGCAGTTAATTGACGCAATAGTAACTCTTAAAACTATTTATATGAATTTAAGAATAACAATTTTAGCAATTGGTTATCAACCTGGCAATACACTACTTTCAAAATTGTTTAGTGAATCCATTTTTAATTTTGTAACTGCTACAGAATACCATACACAAAAGGAAGAATTTAGAAAGTGTTTAACAGTTGGTAATTCTTATAGTGATTCAATAGGCTATAGATATAAAGAAAATAATAAAGATACACAAAAAAGCAAAGTAATTATAAAAAAAGAATATAGTAAAAAAAGAAATAGTGTGAGAATTGGAGTAGTTGGAACACAAACACATATAGGAACAACTACTCAAGCAATTTTAATTTGTAAATTTTTAAACTCTATAGGTTTGCACTCTTGCTATGTTCAAGCAAATGATAAGCAAGACGTAGAAAAAATTGCAGCTATGAATAATGTATCAGATATGAAAGATATGATAACTTACAATGAATTAGATATGTTTAGAGAATTTATAGATAATAAAAACACAGGTTATGATTTTTATATTTATGATTATGGCGATATTGATAATCTTAATGTTAATTCATATATAACTAATGATATTAAAATTGTAGTATGTGGAACTAAAGAATGGGACTTTGTAAATATTTCTAAAGTATTTGAAAAACTAGGTAAAATACAAAATGATATAGATTTTATTTTTAATTTTACTGTAAAAGAAAGTGAGAAAAATATCTTAAAAGGTTTATCAGATTTTAAGAAAAGAATATACTTTTCGGAATATGCTCCTAACCCATTTGATAGTGAAAAAAATCAAAACATATATCACAGAATATTAAAAGAGTTCATTATAGAGAAAACAAATCAATTAGAAATAATTGAAAAGAATAAGTTTTCAATTAAAAATATATTTTCAAAAGGTAAAAGATAATGAAAAAGAATTTTTATAAAGAATTTCAAAAAAAGCAAAAATTATCGCAAAATTATAATGAAAATGACAAAGTGATAGTACAAAACCAAAGTACATTATTAAAACTATTATCATATCTAATTGCATTTTTTACAAATATTTTTAAAATACTAATTTTTATTGGTATTATTGCACTATTATCAATAGGTGCTACAGTTATTTTTAATAATCTATTACAATTAAATTCAATAAATACGATTGGAGAAAATCTATGAAAAAGAAATTATTATTATTTATGATACCTTCATTAATGGTATCAACAAGTGTATTTGCCATTGAAACAGTTCCTAAAGATACAATAACGAAAACTATCGTTATCAATCAATCAGAAGAAGATAACTTTTTAAATTTAATAGGCAATACTGTTGAAATAGATAATATTACATATGATTTAGAAAGCACAGATAAACAAGAGTTAGAAACAATAGATACTAAAATGCAAGAACAAACAAAAACACTTGAATTATCTACAAATAATAAAGATAAAATATTAGAAAATTTTGAGCAAAGTATTACTTATAATGATGGAGAATTTTCAGGCGAATTATATCGCTTTGATGATTCTTTAAAAGTAACAACTATAAAGCATGGAACATACGAAAAGGTATTTACATTTACTAAACAATACACAAATTTAGATGAGGCAGATTTGGATTATATACCAAAGGAAATAACACAAGATAGTTATACCTATACCCTAACAAAATGTGATTGGAGTATAGTAGAAAATGAAGATATACAAAATATTTCTATGCCTAAAAGCTATATAGCAAACACTGTTTATAAAACAGTAAAAACACTAGAAAATCCATATACTTATAAGTGTGAATTAACATATATAGGAGAAATTAGTAAAATATCAACAGATAGAATTCAATATACTTTAACCTATAAGCAGGAAGAACAAAAAGAGGAAATTAAAGAGAATAAAACATCTATATTACCTATTCTTGGTTGTACAGGTGTTTTTTTAGTTGTCATTTTCTTTCTATTGCCAAACGCTAAAATAACAAACTATCATGATGGAAAATACCAAACTATAAAGCACATAAGAGTTTCATCAAGGAATCCAAAGGTAAACCTAAAACACCTACCAAAAGCTAAAACAAATGCCTTTTCTATTAAATTCAATGATATGTTAGATAAAAAACTAGTAGGAAAATCAGTAATTATTATCACACCAAAAACTACTTATCAAAAGATGATTATGAATAAATCTATAGAAGTTCATTTGTAGAAATGAGGGATTATATTGAAAAAGAAAATTATAATAAGCTTAATTGTTATTAGTATTATATCTTTAATATCTGGCATAACTGTTTTCTTTTTAAATAAAGGAGCAAAATCAGAAGATTATGATGATATATCAAATAAAGTGGAAGAAATACAAGATACAGAAAAGATTGAAGATACTGAGTTTATGGAATTATGGGAAACTAATATTATTGGTACATTAGAAATACCTAGTATAAATTTAAAAGTAAGTGTTGCAGAGGGCATTGAAAACGATGTTATTGATAAATATGTGGGACATTTTCCTAGCACAGCACTAATCAATGGAAATGTGGGCCTAGCAGGTCATAATACAACAGAGTTCTTTGCAAACCTTAAAAAACTAAAGGAAGGAGATGAGATTGTTTATAACTTTCTTCTAAGTAGTAAAACTTATATGGTAGATACTATAGCTGAAATACAAGAAGATGAGTGGAGCTATTTAGAAGATACAAAAGAAAATAAAATTACACTTATCACTTGTATAAAAAATCAGCCAACTAAAAGACTTTGTATTCAAGCTACTGAAAAAATTTAAGAAATTTTGAAAATGGGCTGAAATCTCCTTTTTAACACGCTACAATTAATATAGGAGAGTGATAAGAATGTATGTTAAAAAAATTACTTGTTTTATCAGTATTGCACTAATGATTATAATTTTGGTTGTATTTGGCATTATATTCAAAAATAAGCAACTTTTAATAGCAACTAATAAAGATACTTGTATTGAGGAACAAAATACAATAGAAAGTGAAGATATAATAGAAACTTCACAAGAAAAAATCAGTCAAGTTGAAGAAATAAAAGAAGATTTATTAGAAGAACAAGAAATGATTGAAGCTTCAAAAGCTATTACATCTATACCAACTACATTAGAGAAAGAAGATAAACCTACAATTACACAATATGATAATAGTAATGATACATATTCTCAAAATATAACTACAGGTACAATCAAAAGTGGAACAGATGAAATAAAAGTAGATATAAAACAAAATGAAACTAATATACAAAATCAAGAAACAAAACAAGAAACAGTAAAAAAAGATACACCTAAAAATATAAAATCTTATGTAAGAAATACTACAATGGAAAATACAATGAAGGAATATATGGAAAATAATCCAAGCGAATATATGCAACAATATGGATTTACTATTGAGCCAGATTCAAAGATAGTAAATGAAACTAATCAATTTTCATATACAGAATATAGAATGTCAGCAAAAATTAAACATAAATTTGGAACAATAAAAATATATGCACAAGATGTTTTTTTAGATGGTGTATACCAATTTACAGAATGTTTTTTATTATAAAAATAGAATTTTTAATATAGGAACACTTTAAAAAGTGTTCTTTTAATTTAGGAGGGATTTTATATATGATAAAGAAATTATCAAAAAAAGCTATTTATATAATGCTATTAATTATAACAATAATGAGTTCATTTCAAGGTATTGTTTCGGCTACTGAAATAGATAATGCCTTTATACAATATTCTCATAATTGTGGGTATCACTTGCAATTTTGGGACACGAAACAAAATGCTTGGAGTTATGTAATAACTTCTTATGTAGATTATGTAGCACCTAATGGAACTAGATACCCTGCGTATTGTTTAAATGTTGATAGAAAAGGAGCAGAAGCAGGATTAGATTATTCTGTAAGCATATCTAGTGTATTGGATGATGATAGAATATGGAGAGTTATCACAAATGGCTATCCATATAGTAGTTTAGGCTTGAATAACGATGACGCTTTTGTTGCAACTAAGCATGCAGTATATTCCATCCTTTTAAATAGAGATGTGAGAAGTTATTATAAAGGTGGAGATGATAGAGGTAATGCTATTGTAGACAAAATAGAATATTTAGTTAATATTGGCAGATATGGTACAACCACACAAAATAGTGCTAATACTTTTGCTACTAAAATAGGAGATTTTTCGAAATTTAATAATAATTATTATACTCAAGAGTATAGTGTATCTTCTAATATAGAAATGTCAAGTTATACAGTAACTGCAATAGCAGGATTTCCAAACAATTCTTATATTGGAGATGTAAATGGAAATGCTAAAACGAGTTTTTCAGCCGGAGAACACTTTAAAGTATTTGTACCTAAAACAGAAATAAAAGCTAATTTTTCAGGAACAGTAGCTTTACAAAGTAAATGCAAAACATTTCCTGTTTTCTATGGCAATTCTCCTAGTTCAGAACTACAAAATTATGCAGTTTGCTATGATCCATACGGAGATGTACAAGGAATTACAACTTTAGATGTAGATTGCCATCAATCTACGGTTAAAATTCATAAAGTAGATGAAGAAACTAAAGAAGAATTAGAAGGAATAACATTTAATGCAAAATATGAAGACACTGAGGAAAATATAGGAGATTTCAAAACCGATAAAAATGGAAATATTACTATAAACAATTTAAGACCTGGAACTATAATTTTGACCGAAACTTCTACTACAAAACACTATATTTTAAATACACAAGAAGTTGATGTATCAGTAGAATTTGGAGATACAAAAGAAATTGAAATAACAAACTTACATAAAAAAGGAAATTTAAAAGTTTTTAAAGTAGATAAAGACAATAATCGTGTTGCACTTGGAAATGTAGAATTTGATTTATATAGTGAAGAATATCAAAAAGTAATTGGTACCTATTATACAGATGTTAATCGGAGAAATTTATGTAGAAGATTTGAGAACTGGCGATTATAAGTGGATTGAGAAAAATACAAACCAATGGTACAACCTAAATACTGACGCTACAGAGGTTGAAGTAGAATGGAATCAAACAAACGATTCTATTATTGAAAATGAACTAAAAAAAGGTAGTGTTCGTGTAATTAAAGTAGATGAAGATGACAATTCAATTAGAATACCTAATGTTACTTTTGAAGTGTTAGATAAAGATAATAATTTGCTAGAAACAATTACAACAGATGAAAATGGTGAAGCTACTACAAAACAATATACTATAAGAGATTATGAGGAATTAAAAATTCGTGAAATAAAAACAGATGAAAACTATGTATTAGATGATGAGATAAGAACTATTACATTAAAAGCTAATCAAATAATAGATTTGATTTTTGAAAACGAAAAAATCAAAGGTACCATTGAAATAACAAAAGTTAGTGAAGATGATAATAAGCATAATGGTGTAGCTGCGGGAACACCTCTAGAGGGTGCTATTTTTGATATTTATGATAGTGAAAATAATATTGTAGATACTGTAACTACAGGAAAAGACGGAAATGCTACAACTAAATTGCTTGTAAAAGGCGAATATACTGTAAAAGAACAGTCTAGTGGTAGTATTTATTATTTATTAAATGAAAATGAATATAAAGTAGAAATAAAAGAACATAAGAAAATAGTACCAATCACAATAGCAAATAAAAGTGTTAAAATTTCTGTGTCTGTAGAGAAAACAGGTTATATTGAAACACAAAAGAATGATACTATTAAATATGATTTTTCTAATGTTGCCAATACTTCAAATATCTATTTAGACAGTTTTAAATGGAAAGACTATTTACCAACTGACTATATTAGATTAACTGAAATTGTAACAGGAACTTGGAATCAAGACATTACTTATTCTATTACATATAAAACAAACTTAAATGATGAAGAAAGAGTATTAGCAGATAACTTAAATTCTAAAGAAAATCATAAAATAGACTGCACAAATATTGGCTTACAAGATGGAGAATATATTACTGAATATTCATTTAATTTTGGTAGAGTTGATGTAGGTTTCAAAGAAGAAATTGCACCATCTATATTCTGCAAAGTTTTAGATACTGTAAAGAATAAAGACACATTTACAAATAAAACTGAAACTACAGGAGAATATGAAGATTTAGAAGATAAAGACGAAGATGAATGGACTACAGTTGTTTATGAGAAAGATGTTCATGCTAAAAAATTGCCAAAGACAGGTAAATAGAGATTATAGAGAGTATGACTTAAAAGTTGTACTCTCTATTTTTTTGTTTTGGAGGTGGTATTATAAGGTTATTAAGTTTATTTAGTCGGTATTGGTGCATTTGAAAAAGCACTAGAACGATTAAATATCAATTATGAACTTGTAGGATTTTCAGAGATAGACAAATTCGCTGTTCAAAGCTATTGTGCAATACACAATGTTAGTGAAAAATTAAATTTAGGAGATATAAAAAATATAAATGAGAAAGATATACCAGATTTTGATTTAATGACTTGGGGATTTCCATGTCAAGATATTAGTATTGCTCGGAAAAATGAAAGGAATTGAGAAAAATAAAACTAGAAGTGGTTTATACTATGATGGTTATAGAATATTAAAAGAAAAAAGACCAGCTATCAGTATAATTGAAAATGTTAAAAATCTTACAAGTAAAAGATTTAAGAATGAATTTGAAAGCATATTAAAAGATATCAAAGAATTGGGGTACAATAATTATTGGCAAGTATTAAATGCAAAAGATTATGGAATACCTCAAAATAGGGAACGTGTTTTTATCATATCTATAAGGCAAGATATTGATAAAGGCACGTTTTGTTTTCCACAAAAAGAGCAATTATTGTTGAAACTTAAAGACTTATTAGAAACAAATGTTGATAATAAATATTATTTAACTGAAAAGGGAATTGGAAGATTAATAAAAAAGAATAACAAGCTTATAAGAGAAATGCAAAATCCAAATATAAGTGCTTGTATAATTGCAGGTTATAGCAAAATGGATGGTAGAAATAGTCAATATATAGCTGATGAAAGTAATACTATTAAAAGAATTGGTGGAATATATGATAATGAAAAAAGAGAACATCAAGCAGGCAGCATTTATGATATATCAGGCCTTTCCCCTACTTTAGTAGATATGTCAAGAGGGGGATTTAAGCAGCCAATGGTTTTAATAAATGAAGGAACTAAAAAAAGTTATAATATAGCAACCATAGGAGATTCAATTAATATATCTTTTCCTAATAATACAAATAAAAGAGGTAGAGTTGGAAAAGAAATAGCACAAACAATAATGACTGCACCTAATATTGCAACTTTAGAAATGTTTAATCCATATAATAACAAAGAGATAACAGATATTGCACCAACACAGACAGCCAGCTGTGGTAGTACAACTTCAAGTTCTACAGTATTAATTTCGGAAGATAACAAATACTGTTTAAGAATAAGGAAATTAACACCTCTTGAGTGCTTTCGCCTTATGGGATTTGATGATATTGACTTTCACAAAGCAAAATCAATAGGAATATCTAATACTCAATTATATAGACAAGCTGGGAATAGCATTGTTGTTAATGTATTGGAAAAGATATTATATAATATTTTTTCCCTAATTGATTTATAATATATACATCAAAAAATAGGGGAAAAGTTAGGGAAAAGCCCAAAAATCTCTAACTTTTTTCCTAAAAAATGTCAAAAAAAATTGCCTGCTAGAACTAGCAAACAATTGGCATTTCTTGGTTGCGGGGGATAGACTCGAACTATCGACCTTCGGGTTATGAGCCCGACGAGCTGCCAACTGCTCCACCCCGCGATGTTTGGATATTTTTTATTATACATCTTTTATATTGATTTTGTCAATAGATTTTGAGAATTTAGCAAAAATTGTTCGTTGAAAATTTATTTTTTCTTGTATATTATATGCTAAATTATTAAAAATATTACTATTTTATTCTCCCCCACCGATAACTTTTATAAAAAATGTTGTACCCCTTAATCATTCAAAGTATCAAAGTGTAATTTTCCAATTTCATTGTCAAGATAACAACTTCTTATTGGTAAGTTTTTAAAAAATATCTCAATTCTATCTTTAGACACAATAATTTCTTTAATGATAGATTCAATATCGACATTATCTATGCACATGTTAATAACATCTAATTGTTGTCTAATCATATCTGTCAATAATGTTTCTTCCACCATAGTATCATTATTACATTTGTCTTTCCCATATTTTAATCTATAATTACATCTATAATTGATATTATTTCTCTCCTTACGACCGTTTAAATTTATGATTACAGTCTTTACACTTAATTAATCCTGTAAAAATTTTCATTACGATTTCCTCATTATAAAACTATTTTTATAAATAATTGTATACCATAAATATAGTTTTTTTGCAATATCATTATCCTATTTGCTCTTTTTTGTTATGTTTTATCTCATATATAATACTTTCAATTAACGATAGGCTCATTACTATTATAACTTCCCATGTAATTTCTCCGTATAGTATACTCATACTTTTTAATACAACTACATTTACTATTCCTAGCATATTTGTAATATAAAAAGCAATAATAATATTAATAAGGTAGAAAATTAGAATTGCTATAAATTCTTTTTTATTTTTTATCATTAAAATCACTCCTTTAATAAATTCAAAGTGTAGTCACCAACTGGAGATGGGAGTATGTATTTTCAGAAAAATATTCTAAGTCCAGTTATCTACTACATATATGCATCAGTCTGATAATAACATATTTTGTTGATATTTTCAACTTTTTGAATCGATTCTTGTGCAACGATGTGATTTTTGGAAAATAAATGTGTGTAGTCATTACATTGTGTACTTTTTTATGAAATTTAAAGATAATTTTATGAAAGGAGGCATATATATAACATGTTAGATGAAATAAAAAAGTGTTTTGGTAATATTTTTCAAAAAGCAAGAATTTCAAAAAATATTACCCAAGAGCAAATTGCCGAAAATTTATCCAAATCATCAAAAACTATTTCTCAAATTGAAACAGGAAAAGATGGGACAAGTAAACAAACTGATATTGCTCTTATGAATTTATTGGAAATAACTCCAAATGAATTATATAAAAATTTCATAACTAATTCCTCTTTAAAAAGAAAAATTGAATTAGCAGAAGAAATTTGTGATTTATCTCCTAGTCAAATTACTGCGTTATTTAAAATAGTAGAAGCTATTAAAGAAATTGAGTGAAATAAAGATACTTTTTCTTTTATTTCACTCAGTTTCTTTAACAATATTTTCTATTATACTTGCACACGATAGTATAAATGATGAATTTTAAGCTCGGTTTTATATTTTCTTCAATTCCAAAATAATTGCATAATGTACTTATTTCTGTATTATTGTACATTGTTTTAATCACTTGATCTATACACCATTTAACATTATATAAGGATTTTTCATTATATTTTGTTGCAATTTTAGGAAAAACATTTTTACTTAAATTATCTAGCAAATTAATATCTTTAATGCATAATAAAATCGCTTCACTTAAATATTTAAATCCTTTAGAATATCTTTTAAATTCAAAATTTGATAATTCTTTTGAAATGAAGTCTTTAATTTTTCTATCTTCCATTATTTTTCCTCCTTAATAATTAGTACTTGTCCTACTTTTATAATATTTGGATTAATACCTATAATATTTTTATTTTTCTGATAAATAGCTTCCCAATTTGTATTAAATTTTTGTGCTATTGTAGTCAAATTATCTCCAGGTTGAACTACATAAGTTGTTTTATCTAAATTTAATCTGTTTAATTTGGCATTTTTTATTATTGTTGGATAATCTTTTAATGAGTAATTTAAATCTACAAATCCAGAAATTCCTAAGATACTTCCCTTTGATGAATATTGCCACATTCCATAATCTCCTTTATAGGAACAACTGTCATTCCATTGTGCAACCCATTTATCAAATCTATCTAACTTTTTATCGTTTATCTTATTATTTAACCAATCTAAATTAGCATAAATTCCAGCATAATATCCTTGTTCTTCTACAAATTTGCAGAAAGTCTCACAAATATCTATACAAGTTGAATTATCAATCTTATTTCTAGATTTATAACTATCTGCGTCTTCCATATCCAAAAAAACAGGATATTCAATTTTTAAATTATTAATTTCATTTATAACTAATTTTGCTTCTTGAAGTGCATCATCACAATTAAGAGCATAAGAATATAAATATATTCCAATAGGAATATTTAAGTCCAAAGATTTATAGTAATTTTCATAGAATTTTGTATCTATTTGGCTTTTATGCTTTCCATACCCTAATCTTAATATTATAAATTCGATTCCATTTTCTTTAACTTTTTTCATATCGATTGTACCATTGTGTGAAGATATATCTATTCCTTTTTTCATTAAATACACCGTCCTTTATAAATTTATGATTTTATTATCTATCAAATATTCTAATCTTTTTTTGGCATTAAATATTGAATACAATTGTAGTTCTTTTTTAAACTGTATTAAAAATCTTTTTTCAGTTATATTAATATTTTTTAAGTCAAAGAATACCAAGATAGAATAAATGACAATGTGTTCTACTGTAAAATGCCAATCGAAGTTTGTATAATAAAGTTTATATTTTGTTAACAATTGATCTGTATTATCTAAATTTAGAGTTAAATATGTTAAAAAGTTTTTTATATTACATATTTTATTTGAGTTTTTTAGTTGTTCTATACTTATACAACAACAATTTAGTACATCTTGTATATTATATTGATTGTTTTCTATCCTTTCTAAAGTTTTATTAATATTCAAAAAAATCCCCCCTCTCAAAAAAACAACAAGTGAGAATAATATACTCTCACTTGTTTCCTCACTTATTAATTATTTTACGAAGTCTAATTTAAAAAATTTTTTAAATTTTTTAAGGCACACTCAATACTATATTGAATAGCCCTTATTGAACAATTTTCTATTTTTGCTATTTCTTTTTGAGTTAAATTTTCAAAAAAATATTTCTGTATCCTATTTTTTTGTTTTAAAGGTAACGAATCAATAGCTATATGTAATTTTTGTTTTTCAATTTTGTTAATAACAATATCTTCTACTCCTCTTTCTACATTAAAGATCCTCTTATTTAAAGTATTTTCGTTGAGTTTAGAATGTTCTATATGTCTGTCAAATTCATTCATTATAGATAAATCACTTAATTCAAAATTATTAAATACAGAATATAATTCTTTGGAAATTTCTAATTCTATTTCATTATTATTGTTTGTAAAACTTATTATATATTTATCATCTATATCCATTTTTTTAAAACTATATGGATTATATTTGTCCTTTCTTCTTTTAGGTAAGTCATTCATTTGTATACCCTCCATAAAAATTAATTTTTGAATGTAATTTTTATGGAGGACCTCTTATAAATTTGAAATGGATGATATTTTTAGATAAAAAGGAGATATACATATTTAAATTTTTAATATGAATATCCCTTTTTTTTATATAAAACTCTATTTTATTCTTCAACATAACCACTCCATGTACAAGAAGTACATTTTTTGTGGTTGTTGTACATTAATATGTACTTCTAAGTTGTTTTAACATCATCCTTTCTCATATAAGACAATAATCCCATATTTATGTCATACAATTACTTTTTAGTTTTTATAGTTTTAAAATATGTATTTTGTTGAGTAAACTTTTATATTTTTAGTAGTATAATGTATTTTTTTTGAAAAATTCCAAGAAAAATGTCGAAAATAAAAAACAAGGTCTCAATATCGAGACCTTGCCGAAGATTAGGAATTAACGTGATAATTGTTTCTTGTTAGTTCAATGGTAAATAAATATATCCCATTTTTACAGTTGATGTATTTGATACTTTATACTGAACTGGTCTGTAGCCGTTTATTGAATATCCTAAGCTTACATAGGTATCCTCGCCATCATAGATTGCGCCTATAGATGGATATGTGCTACTTGGACCTGCATATACTTTTGTATTATGACCTGTATTATAGATAGTTCCGGTTTTATAAAAATATATGTCAGCAAAACTACCTGGAGAGTTGTATAGCTTAACATATTTTGCTTGAGTGTATCCTCTTTTACGACCAGTTGGTGTATTATATTCAATATAAATAGCATCATCCCGTTCATAATTTTTGGCAATTACAGAAACATATTCTCCTTCTCCTACATATCCAGCTTTTCCAAATGTTGTGTTAGAAAATGAGTTACATCCACTTACTCCATATGAGAGATTTACTCCCATAGTCATTCTTCCCACACAAGTTTTGCTATATGGATAAGAAAAGTTGGGATTAAATACATAACCTCTTTTTGCTCCTGAACTAGTACTATATTCAATAAATAAAACTGAATAAGTTTGCCCATTTGAAGCAGTCGAATTGTAACCGTATAATCTAGTTACACCTTCTTGACTGGAAATGCTACCAATACTTATTTTAGTAGAATAGTCATCACAACTATATACTGTCTGTGTAGAGTTTGACATAGCATATCCGCCCCAAAAATCATCTTCTACAGGTGTTCCACCAGAAATATCGCGAATTGAGTTCATAGGAACATATCCAGACTTTTGTCCACCGCTGTTAACATCATACACAATATGATACCACCCTTGTTCTTTCCCTAGTATATATACTCTTTCACCATTTCCAATGCTACCTACCGATACATAATATGAAGATGATGGACCTGTATATACAGTTTGAGCAGATGTTGAATATCCTCTAATTGAAGGGGAACTAGCTGATGCTGTGATTGGAGTAATTGCTAATAGCATTACTAAGCTTAAAGCTAATGCCAGAATACTCCGTAAACTTGTTTTTTTACTCATAATTAATTGTCCTTTCTTGTTTAAATGTTTTATAGTTACATTTTCCTAATCTTCTAATGCCTAAAATTATTTAAGCATTCATTAGCAAAAAAGCTAATATTATTAAAATAACATAATTAAAATAAAAAAGATGTCAGAATTTGTCGAAAAAACAAAAAAGAGTTTTTTTTAAGTTTCAAAACTATTAAGAATCTTCATTAAAAATCAGGTAATTAAAAAATATTTAGATAAAAATACACTTGACAAATAAAAGTTTTATAACTACTATATTAATAGTAAAATTTTTTGTTTGAAGTATCCTTGAATAAAGAATGAGTTAAAATAGTCTGTAATAATTGGTGTTATCAAAGACTATTTTTAATTTTTGAATTCTTTCGGATTATATAAAAAGAGAGTTTGTACTCTCTTTTAACATAAAATATTATATTTCTTTTATATTCCTTCTTCATATACTCCTAATACTTCACCTGTATATAAGTCAATATACCCTGTCATCTTATCTGTTCCGCCATCATAATATACAGCATATGCTTGTATCACGTTTTTTTTCTCGTTGTAAAGAGTTCTATATTGAGGTGGTGTTTGTAAACTTATGAAATATCGATTTTCGTTTATAAAATATAACATAAAATGACCAAAAGGTAAAGAGGATTAAAAATCCTCTTTGCTAGCATATATAAGAATTATCAATATTTTTTTAATAACTCTATAATAGCATTATAGAATTGTAAACCATATTGATTTTTAATTTTATCTAAACTGTTTCTCTTTTTAATATCATAATAGCTGTATTATAAATTTTTTTATAACACACAAAAAGACAGATTTCGCTGTCTTTAAAAATAGTATATTTATCTTCAAATCATTATTTGAATTACTTTGAAAATAATAAAATTTACACACCTTCACCATGAACTCCAAGTAATTTACCACTATCAATATCAACATATCCTGTAAATTTATCTGTGTTATCATCAAGAGAATAATACACAGCATAAACATTTGCACTAGATTTTTCTATATTAATTAGATAATTACCGTTAACTGTTAAATATTTGTTTTCCATATTAACAGTTTCTTTTTTTATTTCTCTAAATTTATATGAATTTGTAGTATCTAATAATGTACTTATTCGATAATCTTCGACAATTTTTATTGCTTGTTCCTCTGTAATTTTTTCAGATGTATTATTAATATTTTCTTCCATATTTTTAGTAGATTGTAAACTAGAATTTTTAGAATTTATTAATTCATTTTTTAATAAATTATTTTTAATACATAAAAATATTATTCCAACAACTAAAATAATTAGTACAACAATAAATATAATATTTATTTTATTTTTCATACTTAATCAACTCCTATTACAATTTTAGCATAAAGAAACTAAAAAATAAAGGGATATATAAATATGAGGCTACTTTTTCAGCAGCCTCGCCTTTAGCCCTTTTTTGTATTTTTAAGATAGTAACCTATTTATAGCATTTTTTAATATAGAAGTTGTTAAAAATATGTTTATACTATTCTAAATATAAAACAATTCTAAATCCTTGTTTACTATTAGGTGTTGATATAGACATATTACTTGAAATTGAATAATAATTACTTATATTATCATAATAACCACCCTTTAAATTTAAAGATTCTTTAATTTCATTGTTATCAATCCATCTATAAACATCAACAAATTCCGCTACATTACCAGCTAAATCATAAATATTATTAATTTTATTCCTTTCAGATGCTCCAGTTGATAAAATCATATTAAATGTTTGTTTTGATTTATTTTCAGAATATTTATATGTTTTACCATAATCGGTGGAATAATAACCAGAAAAATTAAAAATTGTGTTAGAATAATTTCCATACTCTTGACTATCTTCTAAGTTATATCCTAAATTACTTATCCACAATAATATATCTTGCCATTGTCTATTTGTAATTAGATCACTTTTTAAGTTATTAGATTCATACATTTTTTGTGCGTTAATTTTAGCTGTTTGCCAACTTAAAAAATTCCAGACTATTTGATTTTTTTGACTGGTGGGTATTCCTTCTACATTATTGCTCTCTTCACTAAATTCGTTTGTTTGTTCTGATATTATATTGGGCAATCCTGCTTCATACCTAGCAACATAAAAACCTTGATATTTTAAAATCTGAATAAATTCTATTTCATTATAATTTATTCCAACATTGGCATAGACATATCCATTATTCACTGTATAGTCTTCTAAATTTGGAGTGAATTTTACAGGAACCCATACAAATTGGTTTCCTTTTTCATCCTCTATTACTAATCCATTATTCCATCCCTTTGGTATACCGTTTTCCAATTCCCAGCTAGCTGTTTCTGTTTCCACTTTTTTAAAGCCATTAGGAATAGAAGGATTGTTATAAGAAGATATTTTACTAATATTTTTATATAGTTCTGTGGCAATTATACTTTTTGTCTTATCATTTGTATCAATATTTATTACTATAATACTTGTTATAATAATTCCGATTATAAAACTCCAAATAATAAAATATTTCTTGTTTTTCATTTTTCCTCCACATATATTTTTAAAATTTATAATTACATACATTATAACATATATTTATAGAAATATCCTAAAAAAGAAAATCTTTTTTAGGATATTTTTTGTCAATCTTCACTTTCAATACTTATATGAACATCTACTGGTATATTATTTACAATTTCACCATTTTTAATAACTTTATATGTTGCTTGATATTTTGTATCAGGATAAAGTTTTATATAATCTCTGTTATAAGGGTCTAAACCACTTGCAACTGTATCTGCAAAACTATGTACTGCGCCATCAATAGGTGCAGAAATAAATTTTTGTTGTTCATAAATTGGTTCTGTAATTGTAGACAAGGCTTTTATAATTACTTCCATTCGGACATCCGTATAATCAATACTACTATCCACTATACTTGCTGTTACATATGTTCTTAATTTATCTCCACCATATTTTAATCCTAATCCTGCATTTTCTCCCGTCATTCTAAAATCACCTTCATACAAATATCTTCCACCTAATGATTCAACAGCTGGGAATTTTCCAGAACTTGCAACTTTATCTATATACCATGTGCCTTCTGAATTTGTTATAGCCATTGTATCAAATTGGTCAAAATTCCAATTTGTAGGCATTTTGAATCCCATATTTCCGCTATATCCTGTTGACATATCACTAACAAAACAAGTTATAGCATAACCATTGTTCATTACTCGTGAACAAACATTTCTTGTACCATAAACACCAATTCTATAGTCAGTTAAATTTTCTTTTATTGCTTTAAAATAAGGCAATACATTATTAGTTATTTGAGTATCAACTACATCAACATCTACAGCAAAATAAATAATTGCATTTTTAGGAATACAATGTCTTCTAGCACCTCTATAAGCATCACTAGCATCTAATAATCCTTGTGCCGATGTGAAATAACTTGCTGCTGGTGTACCATTGTTTTGAAAAATTGGAAATAGTTTGAATCCGTTGTCTATAATTGTTTTTTCTTCATTTAAGTCTAATTCTTTTGAATCTCCACCAACTATATATCTGCCTATAATAGAGATACCTCTATTTTTTAAATCCTGAATTCTTGCTCCTCTAATCCCATATGCTGTATCGCAAGCAATAAAGCTTCTATCCGGATTTCCTTTACTTAATAATAGTGCCATCCATGTATTTTTGTCAAGATTTCCTGTTTGCTCTATACACATATCTGCTTGAAAATTTTTTATGGTATTAACTAGTGTATTACTCCATGTGCTATTACCAATAGAAATATTATATCCGTTACAAACCAAAGCGTATTTTCCAAGTAATATGCCTTCTTCTTTAGTTTTATCACTTAAAGATGTATCTGTTGGTATTATTGGAAGCTTAGCAGTAGTTGTAGGACCAAAGTTACCATTTGCTTGTTCTGGTGTTTGTCCTTCAATAGCTTGTAATACTTTAATTAAAGCCGTGTTCATTTGTCTACCATATAGTCCATCACAAGGAGCAAGCCCAATATAATCTTCATATTTTGAATTTATTGTTCTTTGAACACTTTGAATAAGTGAATTACCACCGTTTACTAGTACAAATTGATCCATTGACAATAAAGCTTTCATAACATTTAAAGTTACATTACTACTTGTATCACTACATCCAGCATCTGATTTTAAATTTTTAATTGCAGTTCCAGTACCACTATAAAAATGTTTTGTTACTGTTGCAGAACCAGTAGCATATCCTTTGCATAATAAAGCTCCTTGAATAATACCATATATATTATCCTCGGTTGTATCATCAGCATTTTGTTGAACTACTCCGTTTGGAAATCTTGCATTAAATTTTGCAGTTGTTGATGGTCCAAAATTATGAGATGTAGAGGTAATTCCTAATTCTATTTGTAATGCCTCTAAAAGAGCATATATTGTGGTCCATCCAGTTGCACCTGTTACTGTAATTGGATTATATCCTGGTTTTCCAGTATAATTTGCATTAAGCCATTTTTGTGTATTTTCTACATATGGATCTGACATATTAATCACTTCTTTCTATAAAAATTAAAATTTAAAAATTCTGGCCAGATATTTAATAAATTTAAAAATAATATATATTATTTTTTTTAGAATTATTAAAAAGTAGATTAAAATAGTTTTTAATGTAAAATTTTAATCTTTTTTATTTGTATCACCAATTAATTTATTAGTTACATCTTCTAGAATTTTATTATATACTTCGAGACTTTGGCTAAAGACGTGAGAACTTTTATTCCTATATTTATTAACAAATAAGATATAATAAACGATTCATCAATTAAAATTCAATAGCATTTTCCAATAACATAGTCAAAAACATTTAATATTAAATATCCTAAAAATAAAAAACAATGTGCAACTAAAAGTCTAGATATTGTTTCCTCTATAATATCTAAAACACTGGTAATTTTATTAAAAATCCCTGTTTTATAAAAATTCTTCATTTTTTGAGACTATATTAATATAGTTCTATAACCATATAAAAAATAGAGGTATCCTAAAATGACACCCTCATCTATTTTTTGTTATTCAATTTTTCTATTGTAGAATTTATTATATTTTCATAAGTTTCTAATCCTTTTTTTAAAAATATAGGAACATCTATACCTATTTCTATCAAATTTTCTATAATACTCCTACTTTCATTAATTATTAAACAAGCAAGAGTAAACCAACCAAATAGTATAATAAATTCTAGATTGATATTTAATTTACTTCCTAACTGCATTAGTAGATATGATATTAAAAAGGATATTCCAATTAATACCCAATAGCAAACTTTTTTTAGTATTCCTAGTAAACCCTTATTGGAATTTTCAACTTTTTTTATTCTTGCTTTAATCGTTCCAGTAAGATAATCTACTAAATTTAAAATTAAATATCCTATAAATAAAACCCACTCTATTCCGAATATAGATGTAAGAGTGCTAGATATTATACTAATTGTAGTAGTTACTTTATTAAAAATTTTAAATATTTCTTCTTCCATAAAAACCACCCTTTACATGTTTTTTTAAATTATACAGTTCTTTTTTAGGATTTATAAAAAAGTGGTTTTTAATAGTGTAAAAAGCAGATTAATCTGCTTTATTCTTTCTCTTTATATCTTTTAGCGTTGTGACTTGATCCTTATGAATAAATCTAGTAAATTCATGTATATTTCTATAAATATATTCTAATTCATCATCTGAAAGTACATTTAATATATAATTAATTTTTTTTCTTATTTTTTCGCTATTCTTACTATCATCTTTTTCTAATAATAATTCTTCTATTGTATAACCTGTAATTTCAGATATTTTCAAAAAAGTTTCTATATTAGTTACTCTGCTAGTAGCATTTTCTAATCTTGCAACAGTATGTATGCTTATACCAATTTCTTCGGCAAATTCTTCTCTTGTCTTTTTTAGTTCTTTTTCTCTAATTTGTCTAATCTTCTCCCCTATTTTATCATAGTTCATTGTTTGATCCTCCATATATAAATTTTATAGTTCTTAATAAAAAAATTACATATCAATTTTGCACTAATTTATATGCCAAAACTGGTATGCAATCTTATTCAAAGTATTGTTTTCTCAATAAAATATTTTGAATATATAGTCAAAAACGACAAGATTCAACATATCTCTACAACATATTTCGACATAATTTTATTGTAATGATATGTATAATCCTGTCAGAATTTGTCTGTTAGAGTTTAAAGTAATTTACCAAAGATAAAACAATAAGAAATATACCGATGATGTTAAGTCTTTACTTTAAAACTCTAACAGTCATTTTTTTGCAAAGGAGGTTAATTTTAATTTAATATAAGGTTACTTTCAAATTTTGATGGGCAAGTTCCAATTCAAAATTTGGAGGTAATTATGAAAGATTATTTAAAGGAAAAACTTACACAAGAAGAAAGACTAATAATATTAGGTCTAATTTGGAAAGTAGCACGAAAATACAAAAGGAAATATTTTTTAGAACAGAAAAGATATTGCGAAATAATTGACAATATTGATCTACAAGTAGAAGATACATATACATTTTATACATATAATTCACAAAGAGATATTGTATCATTGACTCCTCTTACAGATGAACAAAAATGCGATATTGTTATGGAATTTGATTCACTATTAAGAGAATCATGCCTATTTGAACTAATAAGAACATTGACTTTTAATGAAAAGTTGGTGTTCTTTTTGTTTTACCTGGAAGAGTATAAAAATATGGAAGTAGCAGCACTTTTGAATAATGCTGAAAGAACTATATTAAATAGAAGAAAATCAATAGATAATAAAATCAAAAAAATGAAAGGGGAATTGTAAGATGAGTAATATTTTTAATAACTATACTTTAAGTAATGAGGAAATAGAAAAAATTATAAAGGATTTTAGACAAGATATTAAAAATGCCTCTAAAATAAATGGCAAAATAGATGAAGATTGTGAACAAAAAATAATGATTGCAATATACCAAAAATTAAGTAGAAATAGAAAAAAATAAAATTTTTTAAAAAGTTTCTCAAAAAATTTCCGATTTTTAATGTTTGGGTGGCATTTACCTAGTAGAAAGGTAAAGTTTCAAATTTTAAGAAATGGAGGTAAATGCTATGGACATTAAAAAAGCTATTGAATATGCACAAGTTGCACTAAAAAAGGTGCAAGAAGAAAACAAAATCAATAATAAGCAGTTAACAGCCAAACAACTAGGAGAAACAATGTGGCTAATGTATTACTTATATGATGAAGAACAAATACATCAAAAAGCTACAGAAATTATAAATAATTTGGAGTTAAAAAAATGATTAGAATTTTAATTATGTTAGTAATGTTTGGCTGTACTGTTTTGAATATAAAGTCAAAATTTAAAAAAGTCTATAAAACGCCTAAATTATCAAGTCTAAAAGGAAAAAAGTTTAGTAATTATATAGATAATATTACAAAAGATTTATAATAGACTTTTTGTGTTTAAAAACTGTTATATAAAAAGTCAACCATTATTAACTGAAAGGCTTGATATGAAAAAGAAAGAAAAGATTATTATTCTCTTTTTTGAAAATAAACTTACAACTGTAGAAATTGCTAGTAAATTAAAGGTTACAAAACAATATGTATCAAGAATAGTTAGGAATGATTCAAGATATACAAAAGAAAGAGAAGATAGAAAATCAAAAAACAAACAAAAACAGACCAAAAGGGTAAAAAACTATATTTATAAAAAAAGACAAAAAGAGAAACAAGAGCGATTAAATGCTATGGTAGAAATGCAACATATTCAAGCAAGTATGGAATTATCAGGAAGAAATACTATAAATAATCGTGCATATAGAAATTGGAATAGCAGCATTTATGAATATTATAATAAAACAAAAGAATATAGAGTAAAAAAAGATTATCAAGATAAGGTATCTTATGCAGTACCTAAAAAAATCAAATGGGAATAAGGAGAAATATTATGAATGCTATTGATGAAAAGATAGGTCTTAATATAAAAGAAGCTAGTAAGTTAATGGGAATAAATGAAAAGCTAATGTCGGAATTAACTCATATACAAGGTTTTCCCTGTATAAAGTTCAAACGAAGAATAGTAATTAACAAATTAAAATTACAAGAATGGTTTGACAAAAATAGTGGTAGGTATTTTTAATATCTATTACTTTTTTTGAAAATGGGCTGAAATCATAAATAAAACACGTTATAATTAAGGAAAATCATTATATTTTGACTTATTCTGTTTCCTTAATTAAAGGAGGGAAAGTCATTGGGAAAACAGAAAAAGAGTAATGATAAAAATACTAAAAATAAAAATGGTACAGGTAGTTTTAGGCAAAAGGGAAATGGTTGGGAAGGTCGTGTATCTGTAAAAATAAATGGTAGATCCGTTCAAAAGTCAGTTTCTGGTGCTACAGAAAGAGAAGTAAAGGATAAAGCAAAAGCATTAAAAAACTTTTATGCAGAAAAAGAGAAAGTATATGCAAATTTAAAAATAAAACAATCAGAAATAACACTTGAGGAATGGGTAAAAATATGGATTAAGGACTATAAAAGATTAACAATAGCAGAAAGCACATTAGCAGGTTATATAAGTAAAATTAATTCATATATTAGACCATATTTCAAAAATAAAAAGATTCAAGAAATAGATAAAAACGATATTCAATTATTTGTAAATTATATGGCTACATTGAAAAAAAAGAAATCAAGAAATGATACTAAAAGACAATCTAACAACTTATTATCAATCAAGACAATTAAAGATACTGTCAAGATATTAAGAATGATTTTTGATGACGCACAAGATATAATGAACTTATTAGGAACTAACCCAGTCCATAAATTAAAATACCCAAAAAGAAAAGCAGCAAAACCTAAAGAAATAATGAGTATAGAAGAACAAATTGCAGTAACCAACTTTTTGTTATCTGAATATAACGGAATTGCATATTTAACACTATTTGTTTTAGGTGTAAGAGCAAGTGAATTAGCAGGTTTTCTATGGAAAGACTTAGACAAGATTTTTGGAGAAATACATGTTGAACGTGGATTCCAAATTGTTGATATATATGATGATGACTTAGTTAAATTAAGGTCTGAAAGAAAATATACAGAATTAAAATCTGAAACAAGTGATAGAATTGTACCAGTTATGCCATTATTAAGAGTTGCATTAGAAAAATATAGAGAAGAAATAATGCACAAACTTGGAATAACAGACCCTACATTATTAGATAATGAAAGCATTTTCAAGACATCAACTGGAAATACAATTACATCTGACTATTTAAGACATAGACTACAATATGTTTTGAAAAAATATGGTTTTAAAAAGAAAGTCACTGTTCATGAATTAAGACATACTTTTGCAACTCGTTGTCTTGAAGCAGGTATAGATATGAAAACTTTACAAACATTTTTAGGACATGCTGATTATAAAACAACTGCTAATATTTATTCTCATGTTTTAACACAAACAAAAAATAATCAAATTATGAAATATAATACTTATATAACTGATACTATTCAAAAAAGTCTAGAATCTGTTATTAACATTACAGAGGAAACTGTGAAAGATCCGAAATTAAAACAAAAAGCTATTGAAAATATGCGAAAGAATTCTGATTTGTTAATAGAAACCAAATTCAAAGAAAAAGAAGAAGAACTAAAATTAAAAGAGCAAGAACAAGTAAATGGACAAGTTATAGATGATAATAAAAATGAATGTAATATTACTAATAATATTCCTAAAAAGAAATATAGCTTGAAAATGATTGTTAGAAGAAAAGTTGCAGTTTAATAGGTTAGGGAAAAATTAGGGAAGATTTAAAACGATAACTTGAAAGTATTGAAAAATCAATACATATTAGTAGATATATCGTTGGGCTCATAACCCAAAGGTCGGTAGTTCGAGTCTACCCCCCGCAACCAATTATATCAAGCATTTGCTATTGCTAGCAAATGCTTTTTTTATACTTTTTTATAATCCTATTGTTAATTAACATAAAGCGTGTTATAATATATGCCATGGAAAATATATGGAGGAAAATATATGAAAAAAGTAAATAAAATGACTTTAAAAGAACTTCTTGATTCTACTGATTTATTGATGCATTTATCTGATATATTATATTGCTGTGAAGATTTTGAAACAATTAAAGAATTTGCTGATTTTAATACAACTAAATCTAATCTAAACTTTATAGAAATTAAAGACTTTTTAATAAAACATGAAGATAAAATAAATAAACAAAAGTTATTATTAGTAATTGTAAAAAACTATTACGAAAATATAAATTTAATAGATTCTATATTAGCAACTAAGACCTCTAACTCATCAAATATATTAGACTTAATTGTAGAAAAAAAAATAGAAGAAAAAAATTTAAATATAGCCAAACAAATAGGTAAGGGGATGGATGAATCTTTTGCATTCTATTTCTATAATACAGATACCAATAGCTATGACATAAATATAATTGATTCAAAAGAATTAATTGATGGTATTAAAATAAACAGTTCCGCTAATCTAAAAAGATTCAAAGAAATAGACCAAGATTTCATGGAATCTGATAAAACCAAATCTATAGGAATTGAATATTTATTACAATCAATTGTACTAACAGATTTTAATAACATATTTCCAAATAAACAAATTGGATCTAATATGAAAACTTTACTTTTTGAAAACCAACTCTTAAAAAACAATATTAAAACCAGAGAAGAAATAGAAAATTTAAAAAATCAAAATTATGATGAATATGAAAATTTAATAGAAAACAATGAATTTCATGATATATTATCAGATATGAAAAATTTACTAGAAAAATATATAAAATATGTAGATATTGACAAGCTTCTTGCAATTAGTGCATATAGATTTGAAGAAAGTTTAGAAAATGAATTCATATCTATAGAAAATGCACCTGCTATAAAAGAAATTTTAAATACAATTATAAAACATACCAAAAATAATAAAACATTAACTTTATCTCTACAAGATAGAAAAAATAATTCTTATGATCTTAAAGACATAGAATATTCATTAACTGATATAATTAACTGTATAAATAGATTTACAGACGACTCATATATAAAGAAATCACAAATAGAAGAATATAAAAATAAAATAAATTCAGAAGAACTTACTTTATTTGATTTAGATCCTCAATATGTAAAGATTTGTTTTTCACCTTCTGAATTAGAAAATATAGCTAAATTAAATAGTCAAAACTTACAATATGTATCTACAATATTACAATGGAATAAAGATAAAATATTAGATAATATTAAATTTCAAAAAAATTGTCCTGTTGAATTGTTGAAAGATTTTATGACTCAAAAAATTATTTATCCAAATGATATAATATCATTATATAAAGATAATATAATAGATATAGAATATATAAAAAATTTAAAAGAATATTCAAATTTTTCTAATGAAATTTCCGCTTCAGAACTAATTTCTTTATATGATAATTATAATAAAAATAAATCTGAAGAAAATAATTTAATAAACTATACTAGATATTTAGATCTTTATAAAGAAATATTACTAAATGATAATCCTAGAGAAACCAAAAAATATTCACTAAACTTTATGGAGCAAATGATTGAAAATTATGACAAAAGACATATAGATACACATATAACTCAATTAGAAGAATTTTATAAACAAGGATTATTAACATTAAATACTATTATAGAATGGAATGATCCTTCTGTAATAGAAACTTTTTTAACAGACTTATATAAAGAAAATATTATTCAATTAAATGATGTAAAAAAATTCGTAAAAAACGGTAACTTACCTTTCGAATATATAAAACAATTAGTATGGGAAGAAAATATTAATTATGAAGAAAGACTAAAACTCTTAGAAGAAGGTTGGATCCCTGAAGAAGAAATCTTTGAATTATACTCAAAGGCTCTTATTAGAGAGGATGATTTATTAAAATTATCACAAAAATCAATTATAAGTAAACAAAAAACACTTGATATTATAAATAATACTCAATTACAAGATTTAGAAAAATATTCTAATATTGTATTAGTAATAGGTGATAAACTCCAAAAAATAAAAACAGATGATAGCTTGTATTTTAATGAAGAAAAAAACACTTCAAGCAAAAGCTCTAAACCTAAATTAATGATTGACCCAAATGAAAGAGAGTCCCTTTTTAGTTTGTTAAAAGCTGGTAAACCAAATAAAGTAGAAATATCAGAAACTAGTCCTTTCTATAATTATGAATTTTATATTATCCCTGATGAAAGTGGAAAAGTAAATTTAAATAGTGTTATAATTGCAGAAAGAATTTATGAAGAAAAAGAAGAACATATAAAAAATCCTAATACAACCATTAAATATGCTACTGATAACGCTACATACTTCTTCAAATATAAAGATTTAATGGTTCTAAGTAATTACTTAAAAAAAGATGATGCAATAAAAGAAACAAATAATATAATCTTTAAAGCAAATCACACACTTGCAAACGATAAAAGGAATGGACATTGGGCTGCTAGCGTAATTTATGGAGTTGCTAAAACTATGTTATCATCTGACTTAAAGGAATATAGCAAAGATAATCAAAGAAAAATAATAGTTGAAAAACTTAGTAAAGTATATACTTACGATGAATTAGAAAAAATTTTAGATAAAGGATCTTCAATAGATTCCGGAGATTCTATTTGTGAAATTATAGATTATGATGACTCTGACTCTAGATAATTTTTTGTATATTATAACAACTAAAAAGTACTTTTAAAAGTATTTTTATTGAATTTTTTGTCGAAATACGATATATTATTTATATTGTTTTTATAGAAAGGAGTCCATGATTTATTTAGTTTATTAAATAATCATATAAAAAAATGAAAATAAAAAAAATATTTATTATATTATTATGTACATTTTTAATTTTAATTCCATTTGGAAATGTTCTATCAGCTGATATTGCAAATCAACCTTTAATTAGTGCAGATGCTTCTATTGTAATTGACAATAAAACTAATAAAATCCTATATAGTAAAAACGAAAATAAAAAAATGTACCCTGCTAGTACTACTAAGATTTTAACAGCAATTCTTGTTATTGAAAATTCAAATTTAGATGATTTAGTAACAGCAAGCTATGATGCTATTATGTCTATTCCAGATGGTTATTCAATAGCTAATATTCAAATTGGTGAACAACTTACAGTTGAACAATTATTAGAACTTTTATTAGTTCACTCTGCTAATGACGCGGCTAACGTATTAGCAGAATTTATTGGAGGTTCAACAGACAGTTTCGTTTCTATGATGAATACTAGGATTAATGAATTAGGATTATCTAATTCTCATTTTACTAATGTTTATGGTATGCATAATGAAAATCATTATACAACTGCTCATGACTTAGCAATAATTATGAAATATTGCCTCAAGAACGATACATTTAGAAAAATCTCTGGTCAAGCTTCTTGTTCTATCCCATCAACTAACAAATATGGCACTAGAACATATAATTCTACAAATGAACTTTTAATTCCAAATAGTTCATCTTATTATAAATATTTAACTACTGGAAAAACAGGATTTACTTCTCAAGCAAAAGAGTGCTTAGTTTCTTCTGCTTATAAAGATGATTTAGAATTAATTGGAGTTGTACTTGGAAGTAATAATCGATTTTCTGATACTCGTGCTATATATGACTTTGCATATTCTAATTATTCTATTAAGATTATTGCAAATGAAGGAGACATTGCAAGTAATATAACCATCTCTAATGCAACAAAAGAAACCGAAAGTCTGAATCTATTATTAGATGAAAGTATTCCTGTACTGATATCTAATTCTCAAGATATTTCTGAAATTTCACCTGAAATAATATTGAATGATAATATTTCAGCTCCAATTGAAGAAGGCTCTATTTTAGGTAAAATAAAATATACAGTAGCAGGAGTTACTTATTCGACTAATATTATCGCTGAACATAATGTTGAAAAATCTAAATTGCCAGTTTATATTTTGTATTTAAGTATTGCTTTTATATTTATTATAATTTGTTTTATTTTAATTTATAAAAAAAATAGTAAAAAAAAGATTTAAGTTAAAATTATAACTTAAATCTCTTTTTTAATTTTTTGCTTATTTTATATAATGTTTTTTTCTCACTATATAACTTACTCCTGCAATTGTAGCTCCTACTCCAACAGATGCTATTATAATCCAAAATGCTACTGAACCTGTATATGGTAATTTAAATGGTAATTTTTCTAAAACTCCTTCATTTTTATTACTATTGCTATCGCTTTTATTTTCTTTCACAATTTCATTTATTTGTCCAGTTACAACATTTGAAATATTAATCTTACTTAAATCTGTTTTATTTCCAGCTGCATCTTCTATATTTCCTGTTATATTATTGATGGTCATTTTGCCAATATCTTTTTCTGATATTGTATATGTATATATTATAGAATTTACATATTCTCCTACAGTATAGTCGCTTTCTAAATTTCCTTCTGCTTTGTTTCTTCCAAATTTAATATTTAATACAGGTACTTCTTCAGCTGCTATATACTCATTTCTGTTTTTCATATTTTCATCTTCAAAAACGACTTTAATTTTAACTTTATCTCCTGCCTTATAGTTTTTTCCTTCTTCTGCCATTATATAAATTGCCTTTATAGTTGATTTTGAATAATCAATCACTATTGGCTCATCCATATTTTCTTCATTCATTACTGTCAAATTTGCTTCATTTCCTGATAAATCTCTACATCCACTTACTTGGATTTCAAGATATCCCTCTTTTATTTTGTCATTTATTTCTAAACTAGCTGTATACTCTTTGCCACTACCTTCTACTGTAGCCACTTGTCCTCCCATTGTAACTGTTGGCAATTCTGCTAAATCTTCATTTGAAGTAATATTAACTTTTACAATATCTCCTTTATTTAAATAATAGCTATCTTTCTCTATCTCTGGAACTACTGTTATCTCTGGCGCTGTTGTATCTGCTATAACTTCACCAACTAATAAATTTATTCCGTTTGGAACTGTTTCTAAATTGCCTGTTAATTCATCTGACATTTCGTCTTGCTCTGTTACATCATCTCCTACAAATGCTTTAGTATTGCTAGAAATATATTCTTCACTTAGTTCTTTGCTTTCATCTTCTGATTCATCATTAGATGAAACTTCCAATGTTTCATTTTCTATATCTATATTTTCTTCTGTCTCTTCAATAGTAAATTCTTCTTCTTCATTATTAACTGTTAATATAGTATCCATTTTACCGGTATCATCTGTTAAATTTCCACCATTTAATCCTAATATTTTTAATATTCCATTATCTCCTTCTTGAACTTCATATTCATATCTAATAGCTGTATTATTATCTTCTATTCCAACAAATTTAGGAATTCCAACACTTGAATTATTACCAAATACTAATTGTAGCTCTGGTACTTCTCCCTTTATTTCTTCTGAAAATACAACTTTAAAACTTATTTTTTCACCTTTTTTATATTCCTGTTGTCCTTCATCTTGATCAATTGTAACTTTTTGAATAGTAGGTATATTTAATGGCTTTACATTTACTTTTATTGTCTCTTTAACATCTTCGTTTGTTGGACTACTTATTTCTATAGTTGCTTCTCCCTCAGAAATAGCAAGTATTTTATATGCTCCTGTTTCTTCATCCTTATACATTCTTGCAATATCTTCATCTGATGATGTAATAATTGGTTCTTCTGTTGCATCTATTTCTCCTTCTATATCTTGACTATTTGCACTTGATTTTAGAAGTTTAGATACTGAATTTGCAATTATATATTCCTCATCTTCTAATGATTCTTTTAGTGTAATATCTTGCTTACTTGTATATATTTTAGTAATAGACTTCTCTACCTTTACATCACATTCATCACTTATACCATCAATTGTAACAGTTACCTTTGCTGTTCCTTCTTTTACAGGTATAACTTCTACATTTCCATAACTATCCTCTTTTAATTTTACAACATTTTCATCTGAACTTTTCCACTCAGCGTCTTTATTATCTAAATTTGTGTTTACTTTTAAATATGTATATTTATCTGGTAATTTAGACAAATCATAGTTTATTGTATTTTCACTTAATTCAACATATGCTTTATCTATAATTTCAATATTAAATCTAGCTGTTTTATATTTATTATCTTCACTATTCTCATCTAACATGCTACAACATATAACTATTTTGCTACCTGTTACAGCATTTTCATTAACTTTAATATTAGCACTTCCATCATTATTTGGAGTAATAGTTACCATATCTGCTTGCCCTTCAGCATACCATCTAATTTGATTTTGAATATTTTCGTCTTTAATGTCTTCATAATTATTATCTTCAAAACTATTAAACTTTAATGTAAAAACATCATTTTTATACATTCTATTATAATTATTAAAGCTCATTTTCTGAATGCCTGTAGCATCAACTACATTTAATGAACCATCTCTGTTAATATCTCCTCTTTCTTTTTCTTCTTCTGTAAATTGAACCAAGTTTACTATTGCTCTTTGTACCTCAAACGAATCCACCTCTGTAATAAATCCATCTTTGTTAACATCTCCTAAAATATTTTTGTTTACTTTCTTTGCAGTAATTACTTCAAATCCAGTAGTAATATTATTTTTATCTATTATTTTTAATTTTATTTCTCCCACTTTTTCTTCTTCATTATTTTCATTTAGGTATGTTACTTTTATTACCACACTACCGTTTAAAGCTGATAGTTCATTTTTTGATTTAATTGAAATTCCATCTTGACTTTTAGTAACATTTACTAATTCTTCTCCTTCAGTAACAGATAATTTTAAATTGTCAATTGAAACTAATTTATTTTTATCGTCATATACCTTAAATGTTTCTGAACTTCCTATTTGTAATGAATTTACTCTTTTATTTATAATAACTTTTAAAGCTGTTAAATCATTAGCGTCAATAGTATCATTTCCATCAACATTAGCATATTTTTTTTGATCATCTGTAAGTTCTTGTAATTTAGATAAATATCTTTGTAATAACAAATAGTCGTATTCATTAATATATCCATCTTGATTTATATCTCCTGCTATAGCCTCATCCTTTACATTTTTATCACTTGCGAAATATAACTTATTTGCTTCACTATTTCCGTAATATAAATAAATTCCATTTGAAGATTTATTACTTTCATCTATAATAATGTCATCTCCCAAGTTTCCTGACAAATTTTTATAATTCTTTATCTCTATTGGTATACATTTATCTACATAACCAAATACATTAGCTGTTTGTAGTATATAATTTGAATCTAAATATGCATAATAATGATATATTTCACTTTTATCTTTTTTATTTTTATTTTTTAATCTAGCAAAAGTCGTTTTGTGTCCACATACATATATTTCTGGATTATTTCCAAGTTTCTCTTCTGTTGTTAAATCTATTACTATTTTTTGATTTTGGTATATTGTCATTTTTTGTTTATCAGATGACAATTTTCCTCCTGTTATATTTATTTCACTTATTTCAGGATAACTACTATCGAAATAAACTTTATTTTTTATAGTATAACTTGTAGCATTTCCCCATTTATCTGATAGTCCATATATTTCTATTACATAATCTCCATATAAAGTCCCTGTTCCAAATTTATCTGTTATTGGAATTTCTATAGAGAAATTGGTTTTATTTCCTACATTTATTGTACCAGTTTTTAAATCTGTTCCATTAATTTTTATTCCACTATATTTTGAAACTTCTTCATGTGCTTTAAGATTTAATATCAATTTGTCTCCTACTTTTACTGCACATTTATCTTTATCATAAATTTTATCATTTTTCTTTATTTGTAAACTTTGTATTTTAGGTGGAGTAGTGTCTACTTTAACATTCTCTTCTATCTTTCTCCAATTTCCTGCTAAATCTTCAACTTTAATTGTATATTTTCCCGATTTAGTGATTTTATATGTTTTTGAATATGCACAATAATAATCTTTTTTATTACAACTATATATATTAGTTCCATTTACTGATATATTTTTTATAGCAACATTATCTTTAGCATATACTGTTAAATACTTTATATTTTTACCTATTTCACTTCTATAATTAGTAGTAAAAGTTGGATGTTCTCTATCTATTCCTTTAACTTCTTGGTTCAGAATTAAATCTCTTAATCCTGGATATGTTATCTTTATAGTATATTTTCCATTTTTAGTTACTGGATACTTTACTTTATTATTTCCTACATAATTTCCATTTACATAAACTTTAGCATTATTGTAATTAACATTTTCCCCAAAAGTTGGATAAATTTCAATATATTTTATTTGTTTCCACCCACTGGTAGTGCTTGATTTATATGATAGAGATATATTATAATAAATTTGATTATTATTGTTGTTGTTATTGTTATTGTTGTTATTATTGTTGTAGCTATTATTATTTGGATTAGTACTTGCTTTGATTCCTGACCAATTAAACATTACATATGATCCTTTAAATGGTGAACTTGACGTACCTGGTATTCGAACCATTGCTTTTTCTTTTTCTTTTCCTTTACTTTTAACTGTAACTTTTTTTCCAGATATCTTGACAATATTCTCCTTATAATAAGTAGGTGCTACAATATTACCATATGATTTCACAAATATATCTGGCAATGTACTATTTCCTGTATTTCCTCTTTTTATTGTTCCTAAATATTTAGTTATTATTTGGTGTTGTAAATTATATCTAGCATCATGTACAATACCAGCATTTATGCTTTCAATATTATTTTTACTTAAATCTATATATGTAATCTTTCTTAAAGCTTTCCTTCCAGAAGAAGTCATAAATCCACTTGTTTCAGATATTTTACAATTAGAAAAATTTAATCTTCTTAAATTCGGCCATTTTGAAAAATCAGGTAATGTAGTTATCCCTCCTATATTTAATCCCGAAAAATCAAACTCTGTTATCTTTTTACAATAATATACATATGTTGAATTCCATGCTCCTCCAACGTCTTCATTAAAATAAAATGATGGTATGTCTATATAATATAATCCTCCTGAAGTAGGTGTTGGCGTCCTTACTGCATTTTTACATTGAGTCCAATATCCTTTTCCATATCCAGTATTCTCCATAGTCTTTACTATACGCTCTAATATTAATCTACTTGATGAAGTAATTCTTGTAACTTGATCAGATGGAGCTTGTGACCTCGCCAATTTTTTCTCAATTGGATTAATTGCTATTTGAGTAACACTAGTTTTATCTTCTTCATACTTAGCATCTTTTATCTTATTTGTTATACATACTAGTCCAATTATTACTTCTGCCACCAAAATAATAAATAAAAAATTTAATACTTTCAAAAATTTCCTAATTTTCATAATAATATCCCCTTTAATGTTATTAATCACTAATTAAAATTTACTACATTATTATTTTAGTTTCAATAGTAGCTATTTCTTAGTTCAAGAATATTACAATGCATTACTAGAAAACTACTTGCGGATATTTAAAATATAAACACTACATTCTTTAATATTTTATTTTTATTACAATTTGATTACATGCCATTTTATTTACTATTTTATACTGTAATTAGTTCCTTTATCTTATTAAATTTATTTTCTCCAATACCATTTACCTGTTTTATATCTTCTATTAATTTAAACTTTCCTTTCTCCTTTCTGTATTCTATTATTTTTAAAGCTGTTGATTCTCCAATTCCAGGTAAAGTTTCTAAATCCGTTTTAGTAGCTGTATTTATATTTATCTTTAACTTTTTATTATTATTACTTTTTATCTCATTACTTTGTTCTACTGTTCCAGAATCTATATTACTTTCTACAATTATAGTTGACTCTTTTTCTTCTTTACTTGGTATATGAATTTTCATCCCATCTTCTATTATATATGCTAAATTTATATTTGTAATATCTGCTTCATCTTTTAATCCCCCAGCTTTATCTATAGCATCTATAATTCTGGAATTATTTTTCAATTCTACAATTCCCTCTTTATTTACGGCTCCGCTAACATGAACAATTATATTTTCGTTTTTTTCTAGTTGTTGTTCATTAGAATTATTTTCAATTTGATCATTTGTTTTAATCTCTTCTTTTATTTCTAAATTTTGTTCTTGATTGTTTAACCACTCTTCTTTTCTATCAAAAATAAAATAGTAACTACTTATTGCAACAATTGCTACAATTACTATTAATAGAATTTTATTTTTTTTATTGAAATTATTTATTCTTATATGTATCTCTCCTTCCTCAGAATAATTTAGCAAACCATATAATTTATATTAATCTTATATTTTTTCTTTGGCTTTTTTTATATAACCACCACATTATGTGCTTTATAACTAATATTTATTAATTTGGATTTTAGTAAGAATCTTACTTGAAATAAATTTTGTTGAATTAAATTTATTATAGAAAAGATAAGCATTTTAAATTATTATCTTATCTTTTCTATAATAGTATATTGATTATTAATAATCTTTTCCTATAATAATTGTTACATCGACTTTGCTTGAACTTGATTGACTATTTTGTATAACCCCTGTACCTAATACTTCTTTCATGTTTTGTAATAAAGTATTGCTTACATCTTTTTTATCTATAATAGTTGTTTTAGAAGTTGAATTAGTAGTTCCAGTTCTAGTAACTTTATAACCTGCTCCTTCTAGTTCACTTACTGCCTTTTGTAGTTTTTTACTATCTCCGCTTCCATTTAATATTTCTATTTTAATATCACTTTTTTTATTTGATGTTACTGTATTATTAATAGTACTATTAGTTGAAGTATTTGAAGTCACATTATTTGTTGTAGTTTCTGCATTTTCAGTTAACTCTTCTGTATTATCTCTATCATAAAATAACTCCTGTATTAATGCTTGTGTTGCTTTTTTATCATGTATAAATACCCATGTTCCAGATGTATTTTTATTAGTATTGATTCCTGGTAAACTAGCTGTTAATAAATCATCTGTATTAAACTCTACTGCATATGGGACATAATCTTTTGCAACTTCAAAGTCTATATTAGTTATTACATATTCTTTTGCAACTTCTAAAATTTCTCCAATTTTAAATATATTTTCTGGTTTTGCTGTTTGTTTTATAACTTGCATAATAAATTCTCTTTGTGTTCTCATTCTTCCTGTGTCATTGTCACCATATTCCTCTGGATATGAAGTATCATCATTATTATGTCTAAACCTTACTAACTGTTCTGCTTTGTCTCCATCTAATTTTTGTTCTCCTGCTTTTAAATGAATGTGTAAATTCTGTGATGTATCATCATAATTCATATCAATTGGAACATCAAATGTAATACCTCCAATTACATCTACTAATTTAATTAAAGCTTCTGTTTTTACTACTACATAATATTTAATATCTAAACCTGTTATTTCATTTACTGCTTCTAAAGTTTCATCTGGTCTATGTTTTCTACTATACAATGCATTTATTTTTTCATAAGCTGTTGCTTTAGCTGGGGTTTTTCCAGTATATGTATCCCTTGGAATAGATAATAATGTAGCTTTTTGAGTATTTGGATTATAAGAAGCAACCATAATAGTATCAGTTAAATCTACATTTTCTTGATCTGTACTAATACCTAATATTAAGCATTTAAATTCCCCTAAATTTTTCTTGGTATTTTCATCATGTCCTACCACTGTTGCTAACATCCCAGACATTCCGCCTCCATTTTTGCAAACTTTATATGCAAATACACTTCCTGCTATTAATATAATAAATAGCATTATAAGTAAAACTTTTTTCCATACTTTTTTCTTTTTCTTATTTGTTGTTCCTTTTTTTTCTCTTTTGTTGGAATTACCTTTTTTCAAAATCGCTCACTCCTAAAATTTTATGTTATAAGTATAACAAACTTATATATAAAACGCAATAATTTTACAAAAAATTCACAATAAATAAACACAGTATAATTTACATTCTTATAATCTTTACTGAATTTACTTTTTTAATAGTAACATAAACTCCAACATTAACAAAAAGAGATTGAGTCATAACTAATACCCCAATCTCTTATTTTATAGTATTTTTTAGAAAATATTATGTTTTAAAAAACACATTTAATATATTATAACTACTCATTGTCTTTGCTAAATACGATTCTTGCATAGCATTATCAAGTGCTCCATTTGGATTAAGTATTACTACTAATTGTATTACCATTAAAATCACATAAGTAATAATAATTCCTCTTAATAATCCGTACAAAACTCCTCCTATTTCATTAAACTGTTTTATAATTGGAAATTTTGCTACTTGATTAGCTAACGAATTAACTAGTAATAAACAAATTTTAATTATTATAAATAACACTATTAATGTTATTCCATATATAATATTTATTGATAAACTTTTAGATGTATCTGGTAAAAGTCCATTTTTTGCACTTTCTATAAGTTTACTTGAACTATCTTTACTATCATCATTTTTCATAAACTCTTCTATTTTGGTTTGTATCATTTGTTGTAACTTTTCATCTACTGTAGTATTATTAATTATTATATTACCAATTGGTTTATATAATAATAATGTTACAACCATTGCAATTATAAATGCTAATATATTTATTGCCAATGAAATTAATCCCTTTTTATAGCCAAAAAACGCTGAAGCTAATATAAATAATATAATTATTATATCAATTACAATTCCCATAATTTATCCCCTTTTATAAGTTTATAATTTCAATTTTATCTCTATAGATAATTCCGGCTATACTATCTGAAACAACAATATTAGTAATTTCTTGATTTGCCACATATCTCTTTACAAGCCATCCATCTGTACTAATGAACTCTACTTCTGTTCCTAAATTAATTGCTATAATATTTCCATATGTATATAATTCTTTAGTAACAGAACTTGCTGTATATTGCTTTATTTCATGATTTTCAATATTCACTATATTTACTAAAGAATCTGCTGTAAATAATCCCGAAGATTTTTCTTCAATTGAACATGCTCTATTTACTAAATTTACTGATTGAAATATTACTTTTTTATTTTGATTATCTATTAGTGTTATATCTTCTCCGTTCTCTATTTGATGTATAGAGTCTGTATACATACAAACTAGCTTATTTTTATTTTGATATTTTATATTAGTTATTAGCTTATTTTCTTCTCCCTTATATGTATTTTCTAATGAATTAGTAGGATCAGTACTTGCCTTATCTATTGATATAACTTTTATACTAGATTGTATCATAGTACCTGATGTGTCAACTTCTGCAATTGCTAAATACTTATTATCATTTGAGATGCTAACATCTACTGCTCTTGTTGATGATAGATATGTATTAAACAATTCTTTTCCTTGAGGATTATATGTTTTTATAACTGTTTTATAACTTGTATCTACTATTACTACTGCTACATATCCATTTTTATTAACATGTACTTGTGAAATGTTTCCTTCCACTTCCGCTTCCCAAGCTATGTCTTTATCTGAAATTAAATAGACTTTTTTCCCTTTGTTTTCTGCTATTGCTAAAAATCTATTTGCTGAACCCCAAATAGGATTTGAAATTTGTAAATCAAGTGTCTTTTCCTGACTTCCTGTACTATTATAAACTGAAAATTTAGTTTTATTTAAAATACCTATATATTTATTAAAAGCATAAATATTAGAATCTTGATTCTCTTTTAAATCTATTGTTGCTACTTTATCTTGTAATACTTCTTTTCTAAATATATTTTTATCAATCCATTCTCTTGCCTTGTCATTAGTACTATATAGCCCAATTGTTATAATTGCTATTACAATAAATACTATAATTATCGTTAAAATAACTATTTTTTTCTTATTAACTTTCTTTTCCTTATTAGTTGCGTCTATCCAAATATCTTTCATTTTATATTTTCTCCTTGGTTTTTATTAGTTAAGTTATATCAGTTTTTCATGTTTTTTTCAAGGTTTTTACGAATTTTTTAAGTTTCAAAAGTTACAGTTCAGTAAAAGATGATTATGATGTCCAATCTTTGCCTCCAACTATAACACTTAAATTTTATTTA
>ERZ839741.180-NODE-180-length-88059-cov-21.360222_pt1 | contig 88059 bp, 76 predicted proteins | sample MGYA00519880_ERZ839741 | MGnify/ENA primary metagenome ERZ839741 (study PRJEB31850, sample SAMEA3708851) | human gut metagenome | biome: human gut; feature: human-associated habitat; material: faeces | place: China | collected 2014 ...
ATGGAGCTGGCGAGAGGAATCGAACCCCCAACCTGCTGATTACAAGTCAGCTGCTCTGCCAATTGAGCTACACCAGCGTTTCTCGCTTTCGTTTGTCAGCACCGTGCTGACAGGTAATAATGTTATCATAAGATAATTCATTTGTAAACCCCTTTTTTGAAAAAAATTAAAAAAAAGTTAAAAAAAGTTGTTTTCAAGTATAAAAATTATGCTTATATATATTAATTAAGGATATCTTTTTTATTGATTTTATTTCCAAAAATCTTTATTTTTTTCTTCAAAAAAGCTATATTCTTCATTGACTAGCCATATAAACTCTTTTATAATCAATCACGATTTAACAAATATTTTTGATTTAATTTATTTTGCTAATACATAATAAAAATTGTATAATAGGTATCATATATTATGTATTTAATATATATAAATTACATAAATATATTAGATTGGAGTTAGATTAATGTTAGAATTAAAAAATCTATCATTTTCTGTTAATGATGGAAATAAAACAAAACAAATTCTTAAAGATATCAATTTAGTTATTGATGATAAAAAATTTACAGTAATCACAGGTCCAAACGGTGGTGGTAAATCTACATTAGCCAAAATCATCATGGGCATTGAAAAACCAACTAGCGGAAAAATCTTCTTTAATGGTGAAGATATAACTGATTGGGATATTACTAAACGAGCTTTAGCTGGTATTAGTTTTGCCTTCCAGCAACCAGTTCGCTTCAAAGGAATTGGTGTTAAAGATTTACTCAGCCTAGCAGCTGGAGAAAAATTATCTACTAGTGGCGCTTGCACTTATCTTTCTGAAGTAGGTCTTTGCGCTGCTGATTATGTAAATCGTGAAGTAGATACTTCCCTATCTGGTGGCGAAATCAAACGTATTGAAATCGCTACTATCTTAGCTCGTAAACAAACTAAATTAGCTGTTTTTGATGAACCTGAAGCTGGTATTGATTTATGGAGCTTCCAAAAACTCATCAGTGTTTTTGAAAAATTACATGAACAACAACAATCCATTATGATTATTTCCCATCAAGAACGCATCTTAAATATAGCTGACCAAATTGTATTAGTTGCAAATGGCTCCATTAAACAAATTGGCACAAAAGAAGAAATCATGCCTCAACTTATGGAAGTTGCTGGTGTTTGTGATTTCTATAAAAAATAGGAGGACTCCTCATGTTAGATAATCTAGAAAAAGATTTATTAGAAAAAGTAGCTGGTATTAAAGATAAACCACAAGGTGCTTATAATATCCGTTTAAATAGTAAAGCTGTTGATAGAGCTTCTAGTAAAAATATAACTATAACTAAAAAAGAAGATAAAGATGGCATTGATATCCGCATTGCTCCAGGAACAAAAAAAGAAGTTTGTTACATTCCTGTAATCATGGATAAATCTGGCGTTAATGAATTAGTATATAATGACTTTTTCATCGGTGATGATTGTGATGTAACCATTGTCGCTGGCTGTGGTATCCATAACTGTGGCAATGCAGACTCCGAACATGATGGTATTCATGCTTTTTATATAGGTAAAAATTCTAAAGTAAAATATTTAGAAAAACATTATGGTTCTGGCGATGGTGATGGTAAACGCATCATGAACCCTACCACTATTGTTGAAATGGACGAAAATTCCTATATGGAAATGGAAACAACTCAAATTCGTGGTATTAATTCTACAAAAAGAATTACTAAAGGAACTATTGGTAAAAATTCCACTTTAATTGTAAAAGAAAAACTTTTAACACATGGCAATCAATATGCAGAAAGTGATTTTGAAGTAAATTTAGATGGAGAAAATTCCCACTCTAATATCATCTCTCGAGCTGTAGCTCAAGAAAAATCAAAACAAATCTTCATTGCTAAAATCTATGGTAATAACAAATGCCATGGTCATTCTGAATGTGATGCTATCATCATGGACGATGCTACAATTTCTGCAATTCCTGAAATCAAAGCAAATCACCCTGAATCAAATTTAATTCATGAAGCAGCTATCGGTAAAATTGCAGGAGAACAATTAATAAAATTAATGAGCTTAGGCTTAACTGAAAAAGAAGCTGAAAATCAAATCATAAACGGTTTCTTAAAATAAAATATAAAAGACTCCAAACAAAATATATCGTTTGGAGTCTTTTTTTGCAGGAAATAAAATTTTTAAAACGAATATTATTTATTGATTAAGATTTATTTAGGAGGCTTTTTCATGAAAAAACTAATTACTATATTTTCATTATTAGCAATTATGCTCTTTAGTATATCTACAGCCTTTGCTGCTAATGAGAAAATTACCATGATGGATGAAGATTATAATTTAAAAAATATCCATACATTGGCTATTTATACACCAAGCTACAAACCTTCCGCATTAAGCATTGAACGTAAAGCTAAATTACCTAATGCTCCAGAATTAATCACTCCTGATATGTTGACAGACGTTATCTTCAAAGTAGCTAAAGAAGATGAAGTTACTTATACTTTATTATCTGATAAAGATGTAATCCAAAATATAAAAGCTACTACAGGTACTGATATCACTACTTTGTCCAATCGTGAAGCACTAGCTATCTATAAAGAAAATATTAAAAATTATGCTGATGCTTATGTAATTTTCACATTTGCTAATGATAGCCGTGTAGTTATGTTTGCTGATGTTTATGATGCTAAAGACAATCATTGGATTTGTTCTTATCAAATAATCGGCGGAGATACTGAAGATGATAATTTAGAAAATTATTCAATGTTTATGCATAAGTTCTTCCGTACTTTAACTATTCAAAGCCAAAAATAAACATAGTTTATAAATATTAATTTATGGTATATATATTCTTTTAGTTTATATATACCATTTTTTATTAAAAATTTTTAAAAAAACTATTGAAATTTTATACGATTGAGTTGTATAATTATAACCACCTTATTTTGTTAGCGTTTTTTTTATTTTGTGTTATAATTTATTTACATGTTAACACTGCATATCTTTAATTATATTGAAGCGTTAATATTTAACTTTTAAAAATGGAGGATATCATGATTAGAGTAAGTATTATTGGTGCTACTGGATATGCTGGTGCAGAACTTTTACGTTTACTGTACAACCATCCCCAAGTTCAAGTAGTACATATAACTTCAGAAAGTTATACTGGTAAAAAAATTTCTGAAGTATATCCTCACTTACGAGGATTATATGACCAAGAATTAATCAGTATGAAAGATATGGATACTATCGCAAACGATAGCGATTTTGTATTTATTGGTCTTCCTCATGGTCATGCTATGGAAGTAGGTAAAGCTTTAGCCGATACTAATGTTCGCATTATTGATTTAGGTGCTGATTATCGCTTTGATGATACAGATATCTATGAAGCATGGTATAAAGTAGCTCATACACATAAAGACGCACCTCGCGTTTATGGTTTAGCTGAACTTTATCGCGAAGATATTAAAAATGCTAAAATTATTGGTAATGCTGGTTGCTATACTACTGCTAGTATCTTAGCTTTAGCACCACTTGTAAAAAATGAATTTATTGAACCAAATACTATTATTGTTGATGCTAAATCTGGTACTTCTGGTTCTGGTCGTTCAGCTAAACAAATGACACATTACCCTGAGCTTTATGATAATTTCAAAGCTTATGGCGTAGCTACACATCGTCATACACCTGAAATCGAACAAGCTTTAGGTCATTTATGTCATCGTAAAGTTACTTTGAACTTCACACCTCATCTAGTACCAATGTCTAGAGGAATTTTAAGCACTTGCTATGCTAATATCAAACAATGGGTTACTCCAGAAATGATAGATAAAGCATACACTGATATGTATGGCGATGAATATTTCATTCGTTTATTAGGTAGAGGTGCTTACCCATCTACTAAAGAAGTTCGTGGTTCTAACTTCTGCGATATCGGTTGGCATATTGACCTTAGAACAGGTCGCATTATCGTCCTTTCCGCTATTGATAATTTAGTAAAAGGCGCCGCAGGTCAAGCTATTCAAAACTTTAATATTGCTTGCGGTTTTGATGAAAAAACAGGATTGGATTTCACTCCAATTTATCCATGATATTTCGATAACTCGGAGGTATATTTTATGATAAAAAAAGATACTCAAGGTGTAACGTTTGCCAAAGGTTTCACTGCAGCAGGCGTTAAAGCTGGCATAAAAAAAAGCGGTAACTTAGACGTTGCTGTTATCTATACAAAAACTCAAGCTGTTGTAGCGGGTACATTCACTCAAAACAAAGTAGCTGCTGCTCCAGTTTATGTATCTAAAGAAGTTGTTGCTACAGGAACTGCTCATGCAATCGTAGCTAATGCTGGTTGTGCTAATGCATGCACTGGTCAACAAGGTTTAGATGATGCTCACAAAATGGCACAAATCGCAGCTGATGAACTCGGTGTTAATGCTGATGATGTAATCGTTGGTTCCACTGGTGTTATCGGTGTTAATTTGCCAATGGATAAACTTGAAGCTGGTATCAAAGATGCTGTAGCTAATTTATCTGCTGATGGCAGTGGTAATGCTGGTAGAGCTATCATCACTACTGATACTCACAGCAAAAGTGTAACTTGCGAATTTGAATTATCTGGTAAAACAGTTCGCATGGGCGCTATCGCAAAAGGTTCTGGTATGATTCGTCCTAATATGGCTACAATGCTTTGCTATATTACTACTGATATTGCTATCGACCAAGCGCTTTTACAAAAAGCTGTATCTGGCTGCGTAGAAAAATCCTTCAACATGATTTCCGTTGATGGTGATATGAGTACAAATGATATGGTAATCGTTCTTGCTAACGGCGAAGCAAATAATGCAAAAATCACAGAAGAAAACGCTGATTACCAAATCTTCTTTGATAAACTCATGATGCTTTGCACAGAACTTGCAAAACAAATTGCAGCTGATGGTGAAGGTGCTAGCAAATTCTTAACAATCAATGTAAAAGGTGCAAAATCTTTTGCTGATGCTAAAACTGTAGGTATGGCAATTGCTAATTCCCCACTTGTAAAAACTGCATTCTTCGGTGAAGACCCTAACTGGGGACGTGTAATCTGTGCTGTTGGTTACTCTGGTGCAGATATGCTTCCTGAAAAAACTGTTGTAAAATTCGGTGGCATTACTATTTTTGCTAATGGTACTGGTGCAACTTATGATGAAAAAGCTCTCGCTCATGTTATGAAAGAAAAAGATATCGTTATTGATATTGAATTAAACATGGGACAAGAAGATGCTACAGTTTGGAGTTGTGACCTTTCTTACGAATATGTAAAAATCAATGGGGAGTATCACACCTGATGAGTAATTTAAATAATTTTTCCGCAGAAGATAAGGCTTCTATTCTAGTAGAAGCCCTTCCATATATTCAAGAATTCTACGGCAAAACCATCGTTATCAAATATGGTGGTAATGCCATGATAAACGATACTTTAAAAGAACAAGTAATGAAAGATATCGTACTTATGAAATATGTTGGTATTCGCCCTGTAATCGTTCATGGTGGCGGTCCTGATATCACATCTTTCTTAAAAAAATTCGGCAAAGTAACTGAATTTGTAAGCGGTCTTCGCGTTACTGATAAAGAAACTGTGCAAATCGCTGAAATGGTACTTGCTGGTAAAATCAATTCTGAAATTGTAAATCGTTTAAATCGCCTTGGCATTCGTGCTGTTGGTTTAAGTGGTAAAGATTCAGATTTAATCATCGCTCATAAAAAATTAGCAGAAGTACATAATGGTACAGACGCTGTTGAACAAGTAGATATCGGTTATGTTGGTGAAGTAGAAAAAATCCATACAGCTTTAATCAATGATTTACTAGATAATGATTATGTTCCTGTAATCGCTCCAATCGGTGCAGGTCATGCAGATGAATCATTTAATATCAATGCTGATTATGTAGCTGCTGAAGTTGCTGGTGCACTTCAAGCTGAAAAACTTTTACTCTTAACTGATACTAAAGGAATTTATCGTGATTTTGAAGATAAATCTTCCTTTATTTCTACACTCACTCAAAGCGAAGCTAAAAAACTCATCAATGATGGCAGTATCGGCGGTGGCATGATACCAAAAGTAGAAGCATGTCTTCATGCTCTTGATAGCGGTACTGGCAAAGCTTGTATCATTGATGGTCGCGAAGCTCATTCTTTAATTCTCGAATTATTTACTTCTCAAGGTATCGGTACAGAAGTAGTTCGTTAATTCGACAAAAGGAGAATTTATATGTTAACTAATGAAGAAATATTCGCCAAAGACAAAAGCGATTATTTGCCTGTCTTTGCTCGTTATAATATAGTTTTAGACCATGGCGATGGTCCATATGTTTATGATACAAAAGGTAAAAAATATATCGACTTTTTAGCTGGCATTGCCGTAAATGTAGTTGGTCATAATTATAAACCACTCGTTGATGCAGTTTCTCAACAAGCTAGCAAAATGATACATTGCTCCAACCTTTATTACACTGAAGTTCAAGTTGAAGCAGCAGAAAAACTCAAAAAATTAAGTGGCATGGATAAAGTCTTCTTCGGAAATTCCGGTGCAGAAGCTAATGAAGGTGCTATCAAACTTGCTCGTAAATACGCAACTAATATTGACCCTGAAAAAATTCAAATAATCTCTGCGCTTCATAGTTTCCATGGACGTACACTTGCTACATTGACTGCTACAGGTCAAGATCATTATCATCATGGCTTTGGTCCATTACCTGCTGGTTTTGACTATGTACCATACAATGATATTCAAGCACTTGAAGCAAAAATGAGTGATAAAACTTGTGCTGTAATGCTTGAAGCTATCCAAGGTGAAGGTGGCGTTCATGTTCCTGATCCAGATTATTTACCAAAAGTACGTGCTTTATGCGACAAATACAATGCCGTTTTAATCTTCGATGAAGTTCAATGCGGTATGGGTCGTACTGGTACATTCTTTGGTTGTCAACAATTTGGTGTAAAACCAGATATTGTAACACTCGCTAAAGGCTTAGCTGGTGGTGTACCAATCGGTGCTTTCATGGCTACAGACAAAGTTGCTAGTGCCTTCCACGCTGGAGACCATGGTTCTACATTCGGTGGTAATCCTCTTGCTTGTGCAGCTGCTTGCGTTGTTTTAGACGCTTTAATTGATGGTAATCTCATGGAAAATGCCAAAGAAATCGGTGCTTATCTTCAATCTAAATTTGAAGAATACAAAGCAAAATATCCAAATTTAATCAAAGAAGTTCGTGGACGTGGTTTAATTTTAGGCATGGAACTTACTCGTCCTGGCCGTGAAATTGCCAACGAATGTTTAGATTATGGTGCAATCATCAACTGCACTGCTGGCAATGTACTTCGCTTTGTACCACCACTTAATATAACAAAAGCTCATGTTGACGAATTAATTTCTGTTTTAGATAAAGTATTACCAAAATACGCTTAAAACTTAACGAGGAGGAAATATTCATGCTAAAAGGCAAAGATTTATTATCTATACATGATTTAACTTCTGATGAAGTTATGGAAATTTTAAATTTAGCTCATGAATTAAAAGCTAAACAAAAAGCTGGTATTGAACATCACATTTTAAAAGGTAAAACTCTCGGTATGATTTTTGAAAAATCTTCTACTCGTACTCGTGTTTCCTTTGAAGTTGGTATGTATCAATTAGGCGGACAAGCATTATTCTTATCCAACCGTGACCTTCAAATCGGTCGTGGCGAACCAATTAAAGATACTGCTCGTGTTCTTTCTCGTTATCTTGATGGTGTAATGATTCGTACTTTCGGTCATGAGATTGTTGAAGAATTTGCTCAATATGCTAGCATTCCTGTAATCAACGCACTCACAGACTTACTTCACCCTTGCCAAGCACTCACAGACCTTTTAACTGCTCAAGAACATAAAGGCAAAGATTTAAAAGGCTTGAAAATGGCTTATATTGGCGATGGTAACAATATGACTCATTCCTTAATGTATGCTTGTGCTAAAGTTGGTATGAACTTTGCTAGTGCTAGTCCAAAAGGCTATGAACCAAATGCTCAAGTAATAGCTAATGCTAAACTTGATGCTGCACAATCTGGTTCTACTATTGAAATCTTAAATGACCCATTTGAAGCTGCTAAAGATGCAGATATTTTATATACTGATGTTTGGGCAAGCATGGGACAAGAAGCTGAACATGATGAACGTGTAAAAATCTTCAAAGATTATCAAATCAATAATGAACTTCTCAGCGTAGCTGATAAACGCGCTATTGTAATGCATTGTCTTCCTGCTCATCGCGGTGAAGAAATCGCTGAAGATGTTCTTGAAAAGAATGCAAATGTTATTTTTGATGAAGCAGAAAATCGTCTTCACACACAAAAAGCAATTATGGCTCTTTTAATGGGCTGATAAATCTGTTAATATATCTAATAGCCATACATAAATATGACTATTTAAAAATCGTAATTTAAGGAGTTGTAATTTAAATGGAAAATATTAAAAAAGTAGTCCTTGCTTACTCTGGTGGTCTTGATACTTCCGTTATCATTCCATGGCTCAAAGAAAACTATAATGGTTGCGAAGTTATCGCCGTTTGTGCTGATATCGGACAGGGTGACGAATTAAATGTTGTTCATGACAAAGCTTTAAAATCTGGTGCTTCTAAAGTTTATATTGAACATTTAACAGAAGACTTCGTAGAAAACTATGTATTCCCAACTTTAAAAGCTAGCGCTGTTTATGAAGGTAAATATCTTTTAGGTACTTCCTTTGCTCGTCCACTCATCGCAAAACGCCTTGTTGAAATCGCTAAAGAAGAAGGCGCTGATGCTATTGCTCATGGTGCTACTGGTAAAGGTAATGACCAGGTTCGTTTCGAACTTTCTGTAAAAGCTCTTGCTCCAAACATCAAATTAATCGCTCCATGGCGTGAATGGGAACTTCGTTCTCGTGAACAAGAAATTGCTTATGCTGAAAAACATGGTATTCCAATCGCTATAGAAAACAAAACTTATTCCATGGATAGAAATATCTGGCACTTAAGCCATGAAGGTTCTGACCTTGAAGATCCTTGGAACGCTCCAAAAAATAGCATGTACTTAATCAGTAAAGCTCCTGAAAATGCTCCTGATGAAGCTGAATATGTAACAATTGACTTTGAAAAAGGTATTCCTGTTGCTGTAAACGGTGAAAAACTTGCTCCTGTTGCACTTCTTGAAAAATTAAATGAAATCGGTGCTAAAAATGGTGTAGGTATCACAGATATCGTAGAAAACCGTCTTGTTGGTATGAAATCCCGTGGCGTATATGAAAACCCAGGCGGAGCTATCTTATATGCTGCTCATCAAGAACTTGAATATCTTTGCCTTGACCGTCAAACTCTTCATTACAAAGAAACAGTTGCTATCAAATATGCTGAACTCGTTTATGATGGTATGTGGTTCTCCCAACTTCGTGAAGCTCTTGCAGCATTCGTTGATGCAACTCAAGAAACAGTTACTGGTACTGTTAAACTTAAACTTTATAAAGGTAATATTTGCCCAGCTGGTGCAAAATCTCCATACTCCCTCTACAGCCAAGAATTCGTAACATTTGAAGAAGACGATGTTTACAACCAAGCAGATGCTACTGGATTCATCAACCTCTTTGGTCTTCCACTCAAAGTTCGTGCATTAATGAAAGAACAAGCAGGTTTAAAATAATGGCTGAACAAATGTGGGGCGGTAGATTCGCCAAATCTACAGATGAAATGATCAATGAATTTCAGGCTTCTATTAACTTTGACAAACGCATGTATCATGAAGATATAGCTGGTAGCATAGCTCATGCTACCATGCTTTGCAAAGTTGGTATCTTGACTGAAGAAGATAAAAATAATATCATCTCCGGCTTAAAAAATATTTTAGCTAAAATTGAACAAGATGATTTTAATTTTTCTGTTGACCTTGAAGATATTCACATGAATATTGAAAAACGTCTTACAGAAGCTATCGGTGAAGCTGGCGGTCGTCTTCACACTGCTAGAAGCCGTAATGACCAAGTAGCACTTGATACCCATATGTATGTACGTCGTGAAACAGTTGAAGTTATTAATTTAATCAAAGAATTACAGACTGCTTTAACTGAAACAGCTACAAAATACAAAGATGTAATCATGCCTGGTTATACTCACCTTCAACGTGCACAGCCTATTTTATTCTCTCATCATATGATGGCATATTTCTCCATGCTCAGCCGTGACTTCTCCCGTTTCAAAGGTGTTTATGAACGCTGTGATATTATGCCACTTGGTGCTGGTGCTCTTGCTGGTACAACTTTCCCTATTGATCGTGAATTCGTTGCTAAACAGCTCAATTTTGATGCTATTTATGCAAACAGCTTAGATGCTGTAAGTGATAGAGATTACATCATGGAATTTTTATCCGCAGCTTCTATTCTCATGATTCACTTAAGCCGTATCAGTGAAGAAATCATCTTCTGGTGCTCTCGTGAATTCTCTTTCGTAGAATTAGATGATGCTCATTGCACTGGTTCTAGTATGATGCCACAGAAAAAAAATCCTGATGTATCCGAACTTGTTCGCGGTAAAACAGGTCGTGTAATTGGTCATTTGATGGCTATGCTCACAACTGTAAAAGGTTTACCTCTTGCTTATAATAAAGATTTACAAGAAGATAAAGAAGGTTTATTTGACGCTATTGATACTATCAAATTCAGCCTTGCTGTATATGCTCAATTAATCCGTGGCATGAAAGTTAGAAAAGATGTAATGCTTAAAGCTGTTCGTGAAGACTTCTCTAATGCTACTGACCTTGCTGATTATCTTGTAAAAAAAGGTATGCCATTTAGAAAAGCTCATAGTGTATCTGGTCATGCTGTTCATTACTGCATTGAACATAACAAATGGCTCGAAGATTTAACTATGGATGAATTCAAACAAATGTCTGATTTATTTGATGAAGATATCTATGAAGCTATCACACCAGAAACTTGCGTTAAAACACGTAACTCTTATGGTGGAACATCTTATAGCCAAGTAGATATGCAACTTAAACTTGCTGATAAAATTTTATCTCAAGAACAAACTCAATTAGATATTTATAAAAATAAACAAATTAAACTTTAAGATAAAAATATGTATTAGGATTTTGCCTAATACATATTTTTTTATCCATTAAGAAACTTTTTTCTTTGTTTTATATATTTACAAAATTTTATTTCTTTGATATAATCTCATTAAAGAAATAAGTTTCATAATTTGTTCACTAAAAGAATTTATTTTTATAATTTTCATAAATAATAAAAACTTCATAATACATAATAAAAAGCATGCTTAATATATTTATAAATGATTTCATAATCTTTTATCTAAGAAATTATTATCTTTATATGAAATGAGGAGTAATCATGGAATTAAGTATTATTCAAATTATTTTATTATTCATAGTTGCTGCTATAGCTGGTATGGGAAGTGTTCTAGACTCGTTTCAAACACATCGTCCATTAATTGCTTGCACATTAGTAGGTATTGTTCTTGGCGATGTAACCACAGGTATTATCTTGGGCGGTACATTAGAATTAATTGCCTTAGGTTGGATGAATGTCGGTGCAGCTCAATCACCTGATTCTGCTTTAGCTAGTCTTATCTCTGCCATTCTTGTTATTGTAGGTGAACAATCTATTTCTACTGGTATTGCCATTGCACTTCCAGTTGCTGCTGCCGGTCAAGTATTAACTGTTTTTTGTCGTACTATAACAGTTGCTTTCCAACATGCTGCAGATAGATTTGCAGAAACTGCTAATTTTAGAGCTATTGAAGTTTGTCATATTGGTGCTTTAATGATTCAAGCTTTACGTGTAGCTATTCCTGTATTATTAATTTCCTTATTTGTAACACCTACAGGTATTCAAGATTTATTAAGCTTAATACCAGATTTCATCACAACTGGCTTACAAGTCGCTAGTGGCTTTATCGTAGCTGTAGGTTACGCAATGGTAATCAATATGATGGGCTCTAAATATTTAATGCCATTTTTCTTTGCTGGTTTTGTAATTGCTGGTTTTACAGATTTCAATTTAGTAGCCTTTGGTGTTTTAGGTATTTTTGCTGCCATTGTTTATGTTCAACTCAATCCTAAATTTGAAAATAATACAGCAATATCAACAACTAATAATGTTAATGTCAATCATAACGATAACGATGACGAATTAGATGATTAAGGCAAAGGAGTCATATTACTATGAATACTACTAATAAACGTTTAACTAAAAGCGATTTAATAAATATGTTTATCAGAACTAATTTTCAACAAGCTTCTTTTAACTATGAAAGAATTCATGCTTTAGGTTTTTGTTTCAATATTATCCCCGCAATAAAAAGATTATATAAAACCAAAACAGAACAAGCAGCTGCATTGAAAAGACACCTAACATTTTTCAATGTCACTCCTGGTTGTGTAGGACCTGTTCTTGGTGTAACTACAGCTATGGAAGAAGCAAAAGCTAATCATTCTAATGTTAATGAAGGTACAATCAATAGTTTAAAAATAGGTTTAATGGGTCCATTTTGTGGTGTTGGTGATCCTATATTTTGGGGAACGCTACGACCTATTACTGCAGCTTTAGGTGCATCTTTGGCATTAACTGGTAGTATCTTAGGACCAATTCTATTTTTTGTTCTTTTCAATGTTTTTAGATTAGCGGCTTTATGGCTCGGTCTTGTTTATGGTTATAAAAAAGGTTTAGATTTTGTTGTTAATGATTTAAAGGGAAATAAACTACAAAAAATCACTGAAGGAGCATCTATCTTAGGATTTTTCGTCATGGGTGCATTAGTTTCTAAGTGGACAGTTATTAATGTTCCAGTAGTCGTCTCAAGATACACAACTCCTGATGGTATAGAAATGGTAACTACATTACAAAACATTTTTGATCAACTTATGCCTGGTCTTCTAGGGTTAGGTCTAACCTTATTATTATGTAAATTATTGAAAAAAAGTATGAGTCCAATTTTATTGATATTTATTTTATTTGGTGTTGGAATTATTGGCTCTGTATTAGGCATTTTAAAATAGTTCAAAATGAAAAGGAGTCTTAATCTATGCAAACAAAAGCAGTTCGTTTATACGGTCAAAAAGACTTACGTCTAGAAGAATTTTCTCTACCTGAAATAAAAGATGATGAAATCTTAGCCGAAGTCATTACTGATAGTTTATGTATGTCTACATTTAAAGCTATCAATCAAGGAGCTAATCATACTAAAGTTCCCGATGATATTGATAAAAATCCCATTATTGTAGGACATGAATTTTGTGGTAACATTCTACAAGTTGGTAAAAAATGGGAAAATGATTTTAAACCTGGTGATAAATTCGTAATTCAACCTAATATAGGTCACAAACTTTGTTATGCTCCAGGATATTCATTCCATTATATTGGTGGTGATGCTACTTATATCATTATTCAAAATCAAGTAATGGAAAATGGTAGTTTACTAAAATACAATGGAGAAACTTATTTTGAAGGCTCTTTAGTGGAACCTTTATCTTGTGTGGTAGGTGCTTTTAATGCCAATTATCATTTAGAGAAAATGTACAGCCACAAACATATTATGGGTATAAAAGACGGCGGTAATATGGCAATATTAGGAGCTACTGGTCCTATGGGATTTTTAGCTATTGATTTTGCTATACATGGTCCTAAAAAACCTAAAAAGTTGGTTGTCACTGGTCGCACACAAGAAAAATTAGATTTAACAGCCAAACTCTATCCACCAGAAGAAGCTTTAATAGAAGGTGTAGAACTTCATTATGTAAATACTAGCAATCTAGATAGTTTTTCCCAAGATTTAAAATCATTAATTAATGATGATAATGGATTTGATGATGTTTTTGTCTTTGTTCCTAATGAACAAGTTGCCGAAGAAGGGGAAAAAATGCTTGCTTATGATGGTTGCTTAAATTTCTTTGCTGGTCCTTCTAATCATGATTTTTCTCCAAAAATAAATTTATATAATGTTCACTATAAAGCTACTCATATTGTAGGTACTAGTGGTGGCAATACTGATGATATGATTGAAGCAGTTTCACTAATTGAAAATAAAATTGTCAATGTTGCTAAGATAGCTTCACATATTCTAGGCTTAACTGATGTGGCTTCTGCTACTATTAAATTACCAAATTTACCTGCTGGTAAAAAAATTGTATATACTCACAAGAAATTTCCTTTAACTAAGTTAACAGATTTTTCCAATACTAATGATACATTTCAAATAAAGCTTGCTGAAATAATTAAACAACATAACGGTTTTTGGAGTTTAGAAGCTGAACAATATTTCCTAAAGTATGCACCTGAAGTATAATAGTAATATAAAAATATTTCAGGAGTGACTATAGATGTCTAAAGAAATCACTGTATTAGATAAAATAAATTCTTGTTATAATGAACTATTTGATGCTGAAAAACGTGTAGCTGACTACATTCTAGCTCATTCTGATAAAGTTATTGATATGACTGTCTCTGAACTATCTGAAGAAAGTGAAGCTAGTAAAGCTACCATTGTTAGATTATGCAAAAAATGTGATTGTGAAGGTTTTTATCATTTAAAAATCAAAATGGCTAAAGAAATGATTAACAATAGTGATACCAATACTTCTAATGAGATTAATATCAATGAATTGGAACAGTCTTTGCAAAATATATTAGCTAATAAGTATGAAGAACTTAAGCAAACATTATCTAATATTGATATTAAAAGTTTAAACCAAATTATTAAACACATTGATAATGCTAATCTAGTTCTTTTTGCCGCTCAAGGAAATACAATTCCTATAGCATTAGATGCCGCTTATAAATTTAATGAAATCGGAATTACTTCATTTTCAGCACCAATAATTGAACATCAATTAGTCTTAGCTCACAAACTAACTAAAAATGATGTTGTCATTGCCATATCAGCCTCCGGTGAATCAAAAAATCTATTGAATGTTATCGATGCTGCTTTAGAAAAAAATGCTACAGTGATTTCTATAACAAATTCTGCTAAATCAACTTTAGCATTAAAAGCTAAATACCATATCCAGACAATCTCAAGAGAACGCTTATTCTTTCCAGAATTTAGTTTTGTCTTCTCTAGATTAGCTGCTATGAGTGTATTAGAAACATTATTCTTTTTACTTGCTAAAAGTAAAATAAATGCACAAGAATATATTGATTTGCATGAGCAATCCATGGCAAATGATAAAAACTAAGCCATAAAATTTCTCTATTCATAAAAAAGAGTTGGAACTTGATAGAAATATCTATTAGGTTTCAACTCTTTCTTTATAAAAAAAATACACATAGTTTATTATAAGCTATGTGCACTGCGATAAGCGGAGTAATCTTCTTGCTCTGTTTTATTTTCTTTTACTAATAATTTATAAGCTATTCCTACAATAGCTAATCCTAAGAAATTAACTATACCTGGTATAAAGATCATAAGCAAATCTCCTGTAATTGCAAAAAAAGTTATACCAGAAAAAACGGAGATAAAACTACAAAACATTAATATTAAATTCATTTATTTCACCTCTACACTTATTTACAAAATGAATTATATCACACTAGTTAAAGTAGTCAATGTTATCACTAAAAGTTTATTTCTTAAAATTATTTATATTATATAGATAATTTATTAATATCAAAAAAATAAACTAGTCTAATATAAAAACTTTATACTAAACTAGTTTATCAATAAAGATTTTTATTTTAAATATTTATTTAAAGTGATTACTACTCCATTTCTTTGGGAAATCATTTCAAGAAAATATTTTTCAATTTTTTCTCCAATACCAGCATCATATAAATTTACACCAAAAATTTTGCTATCACTTAATATATCCTTCAATATACTATGAGCATTAATTTTATCTCCTAAATTTATTTTCCCTAATTTGCTTTGTAATATTTCTAACAACGGGTCGGGACTTATAGAAAATTTATTTCCCTTATCATCTATTCCTAATAAATATCTACACCAACCAGCTATTGTCAATGGTATATATACCAAATCTTTCGCTTTTAAAATATCAGATTCCATGTACGCTTTAATTGTTTCACCAAAACGAATACCTATTTTTTGTGATGTATCACAAGCTATACGCTGTGGTGTATCTGGAATTGCTGGATTAGGAAAACGTTCATTAATACACTTTTCAATAAAATCTCTTGGAGAAAGTACACCTGGATTTGTTACTACTTTCATACCTTCATCATAACCAATCTTTTCTACTAGTTTTCTTAATAATGGACTATTCATCTCACTAGCAATTGAAGTGTATCCTAGTAAACAGCCAAAAATAGCCAATGCTGTATGTAATGGATTTAAACAAGTACATACTTTCATTTTTTCTACTTTATCAACTGTAACACGATCAGTAAAAATTACACCTGCTTTTTCTAAGATTGGACGACCATTAGCAAAAATATCTTCAATAACAAGATATTCTGTTTTCTCTGCATTTACAAAAGGTGCATATTTGCTACCTCTATCACTAATGACAAAATCCATATCATTAAAACCATCTTGTATCAATTCTTCTTGTACTTTTTCTGATGGATGTGGTGTAATTTTATCAATCATTGTACATGGATATGTTATATTTTCTTCAAGATATTGATTAAATTCTTTATTTACTAAATTTCTCTCTGTCCAATTTCTTGCAATGTCCACTATTGAATCATGTAATACATCTCCATTATGCGAACAATTATCCATACTAACTAAAGATACTGATTTTGCTCCATTCAAATAACGCTTATATAGTAATGAAGTAATTTTTCCCATAAAACTTTTCACTTGATTTGGTCCCATTTGCAAATCTTGTTTTACAGATTCTAGATATTCCCCATTCTCTTTTTTTAACTTATAACCTTTTTCAGTAATTGTAAAACTCATTATTTGTAAACTTCCTGCTATACAAATACTCTCTATTCTTTCCCAATCCACTTTATTTTGCATATCGCAAGTTAAACTTTCAGTAACACTAGCAATAATCTTTTTTTCATTACTTCCATCAGCATTCATAGTCACTAATAAACTTAAATTATCATGTGGTCGATATATTTTATCTATTATTTCACTATTATTTGGTGCTACTGCGATAATACCACAATCATCTTCTCCCCTATCTAATAAGGATTGTTGTAAATTAGCTATAAAAGCACGAAAAATATTTCCTGGTCCAAAATGAATCCATTTAGGATTTTTTTTAGTATTTTCTTTAACTTGTTCTCTATCAAATAAAGGTAATTTTATATTTGTTTTATTTATTAATTCTTGTGACGTTAAACATTCTTCATTAAAATACATTTGAAAAATCCTTTCTTTTAATTAGAAAAAATGAATGCCTTAAAGACATTCATTTTTTGATTACATTATTTTTTATTCAATGCAATTTCTGATTCACTAATATTCAATTTTTTAACATTAATTAACGCACCTAAAGCACCTAAAACTCCAATCATTCCGGCTAAAATAAATGCAGGTATAAATGAATCAGTTGCCTGAACAATAAAACCTGTAATGGCAGGACCTAAAATACCGGCACAATTACCTACAGCATGCATTGCTCCACCAATAGATCCCACATTACTACTATCTACAATGTCATTTACTACACCCCAATAAATACCACCAGTAAAATATAAAGCAAATACTGATACAGTAATCATTGCTATAATCAAAATAAAATTAGTTGTATTTGCTGCTACAATAACAGCACCTCCAGATATAAGTAGACAAATACCTAAGACCAATCGTTTTGGAGTTAATGGGTCTTTCCACTCTCTAGAATCAGTAATTTTATCAGCTATAATTCCTCCAATTGCAATAGCTACAAAACCAAAAGTCCATGGAATTACACTAATTAAACTCACCTCTTCCAAACCCATACCTAAACCTTTTTGTAAATAAGATGGAAACCATGTTAAAAAGAAAAATAAAATATAATTATAGGCGAAAAAAGCTAAAGCAGTAAAAATGATAGTAGGTCTTTTTAAATAAAAACCTTTTCTTAAAGCTACTCTAATTTTGGTGGTAGAAATTTTTTCTTCTACTTTTTGATTAAATTCTTCTGATACCTTAACAGGTTTTTTATCAACCATTTTATACCAAATTAAAGCCCAAGCTAAACCAATTAAAGTTATTACAATAAAAGATTCTCTCCAACCCACATTTAAAGTAATATAACCAACAATTGGTCCGGAAATAGCAGCTCCTAGTGGAGTACCACTAGAACAAATTCCCATTACAGATGTTTTTTTATTGTCAGGATACCATAAATCAATAGTTTTATTCATTGTTGTTGATAATGGACCTTCTGCCATACCAAAAATTATTCTAATAACTAAAATGCTTAAAAACCCTACAGCAAAAATGAGTGCACCACTAAACAATGACCAAACTATTACAGCTACTAATAAAGTATCTTTTGGTCCAAATTTATCAGCTGCCATACCACCAACCAAATTAAATAACGCATAACCTACGGAAAAAGCTGAAAAAATTATACCCATTTCTGAACTAGATAACGCAAATTCTCCAGCAATATGTCCTGCTGATATTGAAAGTGCTGAACGGTCTAAATAATTGATTACACCACAAGCAAATAATAAAATCATTATTATTTTTCGTTTTTTTGCTATATCATTCATAATTCACCTATGTTATCCTTTCTTATTCGAAAATAAGTACTGCTTTTTTTACTTTTTCTGGATTTTCTTCTATTAATTTAAAAGCTTCTTTAATATCTGAAAATTTAAATTTATGTGTAACAAGTGCATCATCTTTCAAATAGCCAGCTTCCATTAATCTAATTACCGGAGCAAACTGATAAGCTTGTAATCTTGAACCAACTACTGTTAATTGTTTTTTCATAAAATGAATTTGTGGTATGTTTGATGGCTTTTCATTCATTCCTAGTACACCAATTGTTCCTGCAATGGAAACTAAATCAAAACATATTTCAAAAGTTTTAGGTGTACAAGCTGCATCAATTACCACATTAGCCATTTCTCCATCAGTCCATGTTTTTACAGCCTCAACTAAATTTTCTTTACTTGGATTTACCACCATATCAGCACCATTTTCTTTAGCAAAAGCTAATTTTTCATCAACCATATCAGTAACTAAAACTGTTGCTCCCTTTACTTTTGCCATACGTAATATAGTAATTCCAATAGGACCTGCACCCTGTATAACGACTTTATCTCCTGCACTAATATTTGTTCTTGTTGTTACATTTCCTGCAATCGTATATGGCTCTGCTAAAACAGCTGTAGTCCATGGAATATCTTTTTTTATTTTATGCGCCTGTTTTTCAGCAATTACTATATATTCTCTCATACCACCATCTACATGAACTCCTGATACCTTTAATTGTTGGCAAACATTAGGCATTCCTTTTCTACAAGCATAACATTTTCCACAGTAAGTAATCGGTTCTACTACAATATGATCGCCAATCGCTATATTTTTAACATTATCACCTACTGCTTCCACTTCTCCGACCATTTCATGCCCCATAATTCTTGGATAAGTAGCAAATGGATTTGCACCATGAAGTATATGTATATCTGAGCCACATATTCCTACTGCTTTTATTTTTACTAAAATTTGATCATCTCTTTCAATTTGTGGTTTCTCTACTTCTTCTAATCTTAAATCATTTACACCATAAACAACTGCTGCTTTCATTTCATTTCACCTTTCTATTTCATAAATAACTATAGAGATTTGTCTAAAATCCCTATAGTTATCATATTTTAAATTCTATTTTGCACCGTATATTCTATTAATCGAATCCCAAAGACCACAAAGATAATTTGCACCCAATGCTCTATCATATAAACCATATCCTGGTCTACCTTCTTCATTCCAAATCATTCGTCCATGATCTGGTCTAATTGGTCCATCAAAATCTACATCATATAATGCTTTCATAATTTCAAACATATCTAAAGACCCATGTTTAGATTTATGTGCTACTTCATTAAACACCCAAGGTTCATGTACTTGAATATTTCTTACATGCATAAATGCAATTCTTTTTTTAGCACCAAATTTACGAATAATATGTGGAATATCATTTTTTAAATTAGAGCCTAAAGAACCTGTACAAATAGTTAGTCCATTACTTTCACTATCTACCATATTAACAATTTTATCTAAATCTTCTTCATTTTTTACAATTCTAGGTAAACCAAATACAGAAATTGGTGGATCATCTGGATGAATTCCCATTTTAATATCACATTCTTCAGCTACAGGTATAACAGCTTTTAAGAAATACTCTAAATTTTTTCTTAATCCATCTTCATCCATACCTTCATACTGTTCAAATAATTTTGATAGTTCTTCTAATCTATCTGGTTCCCAACCTGGAAGTACAAAACCATTAGAATTATCTAATATTTCTCTTGCCATATCTTGAGGACTTTTTCCAGCTATTAAACGATAATCATATGCTAAAGCTGTAGAACCATCATATAAAGGTAATGCTAAATCTGTTCTTGTCCAATCAAAAATAGGCATAAAATTATAACAAACTACTTTAATACCTGCTTTAGCTGCATTTTTTAAAGATATAATATAATTTTCTATATATTTATCTCTTGATGGTAACCCTAATTTAATATCTTCATGAACATTTATACTTTCGATATCTTTAAAATCTAAATTATGTTTATTAGCATCTTCTTTTATTGCTAATAAATCTTCTAATGGCCATATTTCCCCTACTGGTACATCAAATAAAGCTCCTACAATTCCATCCATACCAGGGATTTGTTGAATTTGTTGTAATGTGATTTTGTCATCTTTCTTACCATACCAACGAAAAGTCATTCTCATGTTATCCAATCTCCTTATTTTTTTATTTAAAATAAATCATCAGTTTTAAATTTTCTGTCTTTTATTACTTATATACTACCATACAAGTATATCAATTTCAAGTATTATTATAAAAAAATTTCAAAATCAATAAATAATTCTATACTATTATTAATTAAATTCATCTGTTATAATAAAAAACATACATATTACTGTAATTATATATTACTTATATTGTGAGGATTTCTTATGACAACATTAACTTTATCTCTATTTAAAGAAAATGAATCTGTACGTGAATATGCTTATCGTATCTTACGTGAAAACATATTAAAATTAAAGCTAAAACCTGGAGATAAAATATCTGAAAAAGAAATTTCTGATACTTTATCTATAAGTAGAACACCAGTCCGAGAAGCTTTTATTCGACTATCTCAAGAACAACTATTAGAAGTACTTCCTCAAAGAGGAACTTATATTTCTAAAATAAACACTTCTCAAATTGCTGAATTTAGATTTTTACGTGTCACACTTGAACAAGCAGTTATGAAATTAGCCTGTGAAAAGTTTCCCCCTGAATATCAACAAAAAATCATAGATTGCTTAGAAGAACAATCAACTTGTGTAAAAATAAAAAATTATAGTCGCTTTTTTGAATTAGATAATGGAATGCATTCTATCATCTTTTCCGGATGTGAAAAACCTAATATTTGGCAGTTAATGCAAAATACTAATTTAAATTATATACGTTCCCGCGTCTTAGATTTACATTCTAAAAATAATGAAATTGATTTATTATTTACTCAACATCAACAAATAGTAGAAGCTATTTTAAATCATGATTCTATTTTAGGTAATAAAATAATAACTGAACATATTAATAAAGTTATTGGTGATATTGAAGAATTAAAAACTATTTATCCTGATTTTTTTGAATAGCAATTAATATATTATCAAAATAATAAAGACCTAAATAAATTTATAATAAATTTATTTAGGTCTTTATTCCCTTAAAACATAATAATTATAGCTTACCATTTTAAATTATAGTTGTTTTCTTGTCAATTTATATTTGTAATTATCTATTAAAAATCTTCGTTGTGCATCTAAATGATTTATCATTGCATATTTAGCTCCACTTATATCTCCGTTTTCAATACAATCAATTATTCTTTTATGAAAAACGATTGTATCTTTACATAAAGTATTATCTGTCATAAAAATATTCTTTTTTATTGAAGAATGTATTACTTGCGTAATTTTGTGAATTATACTATTTCCACTAGCTTTGGCTATAGCTACATGAAAATTTGCATCTTCTTTATAATAATCTTTTCCCTCATTTATTAAATTTTCTACCTCATAGCAACAATCCTTTATATATTGAATATCTTTTCTTGTTGCAAATTGTGCGGCCATTGCTGCCATCTCTGGCTCAAAAATCAAACGTAATGTTACCATATCAAAAATTATATTTATATCATCACTAATATATTCTAATCCTAAAGGATCTTTACTCATACCTTGTTGTTCTGAAATAAATGTTCCTGAACCTTGTTTTATTGTTATTATATTTTGTGTAGATAATACTTTTAAAGCTTCTCTAATAGTACTTCTACCTACATTAAATTTTAACGCTAAATCTTCTACTGTTGGCAATTTGTCATTTGGTTTAAGTTTTTCATTTTTTATTAGATTTAATATTTTATTTATTGTTATATTAACTAATGATGTAGTCATAAAATCACTCCTCGCTTATCTATTTTAAATCATTTTATCATAAATATATATATTAAAAATAGGAGCCTATAGAAATATCTCTACAAGCTCCTACTTTATTATAAATTTTACTTTTCAGGTACTTTTATTTGTTCAATTTTTCCTAAATAACAACCATAAATAAGTGCACCAATCACAGCTGTAATACCATAAGTATATAAAGCAATCTGGAATGAATTAGTTGCAGATAAAATAGCGCCTGCTACAATTGGACTTGCTACTCCACCAAAATTTGCTACACAATTTTGAATTCCTGCCAATTGCGAACTCATATTCTTAGGAGCAACATCACTTGCTAAACACCATTGCATAGCACCTGTAACAGCACAACCAAAGTTAGCTACTGCTAATAAAGCAATTACAATTACATTTGACTCTACAAATGCTGCAAAACCCACAGAAGTTGCCAATAAGATACCAATTACTAATAAAGTTTTACGAGTTCTTGTCACAGACCAACCTTTCATTAAAAGTTTATCTGCTAATATCCCTGCAATAAGTGAACCACATACTGCTGCAATAAATGGAACAGATGCCGCCATACCCATTTGAGAAAATTGCATACCACGTTCTTCTACAAGATATGTTGGAAACCATGTAATGAAAAAGTATAAAATATAATTCAAAATAAAGAAGCCTAAACACATTGCTTGAACATTTCTATATTTTAATAATTGATACCATTTCATTGCTGGTTTAGAATCTACATCTTCAATTACAGCAGATCCATCTTGCTCAATATAATCTACTTCTGCTTTATTTGTATATTTAGATTTACGTGGATCATTATAGAAAAACCACCACAAAATAGCCCAAACAATACCAATAGCCCCAAAAATTAAAAATGGTGCATGCCATGTAAACATAGTAATAAGACCGACAACTACAGGCATTGCAAAAGCATTACCAAATTTAGAAGCACTATCAAAAATGGCAGTAGCTCTAGAACGCTCATGTTTTGGAAACCATTTAGATACAACACCAACATTACATGGATAAGATCCAGCTTCACCTACACCAAGAAATAATCGAGCTGTAACAAAACCAAATAATGAACTACATACTGCAATGCACATTTGAGCAATTGACCACCATGCAACAGCTATAGAATATACTATACGTTGCCCAAATTTATCAGCAATATATCCCATAGGAACTTGTAATAGAGCATATGCCCAGAAAAAAGCTGCCATGATAATACCCATTTCTGTACCATCAATATTAAATTCTTTCATAATAATAGGTGTTGCTGCTGATAATGCGGTTCTATCAACATAGTTTACAGCAACTGCTACCCATAAAAAACCGCATACAATCCACCTATAATTAGTTTTCTTATTTGTATTTAACTCCATAAAAGACCCTCATTTCATAAAAAAGTATTACTGTGCTTTTCTTCTAACATGTACAGCAAAACCACCAATATCATCTTTTAAATAAACATTAATAATATTACCCTTGTCATCTTTAGCCCAAGTTTCATCATTAAATTTCACACCAATGCGTTTTAAATATGCAATAGCTCGTGGCATATCAATCGTATCAATACAAATATGACCATGTTCGCCTAAAAACGAACCTTTTACTACTTCTGCTACATCACCACTAAAATATGCACCAGAAGTTTCTCTTTTTTCTTGTAAAAATACATTTCCTAAAGTATTAGCTATATCATTAGCTTCATTAGCATCTTTTGTATTAATACCTACATGTGCCAATTCAAAGCCTAACATTTTTTTCACGATAGCTTTACAAACATCAGTAATTTCATTCCATTTTTTCTCTTTAACTAATTTTGAAGGAGTCATAAAACTTCCACCAATAGCTCCTACATTAGATAATGCCAAATATTCATTCATATTATTTTCGCTAACTCCACCAGTAGGCATAAATTTTATATCAGCATAAGGGCCAGCTAAAGCTTTTAAAGTTTTTACTCCACCATATGCTTCCGCTGGGAAGAATTTACATACTGATAAACCTAAATTCATAGCAGCTTCAATATCACTAGGTGCTACAGTTCCTGGAATTACATCTATATTATTATCTACACACCATTTGACTACATCTAAATTAAATCCTGGTGTAACAATAAATTTAGCACCTTTTTCTACAGCTTCTTTAGCATGTTCCACATCATGAACAGTACCCGCACCTACAAGAATTTCAGGTACTTCTTGAGTCATCTTTTCTATAACAGCACCACCTGCCTCTGTACGGAAAGTAACTTCTGCTACAGGTATACCACCAGCAACTAAAGCTTTTCCTAAAGGAACAGCATCTTCTACATCATCTAATACAATTAAAGGTACTAAACCTATATCAAAAATTTTTTGTATATTCTTACTAATCATAAATAAAAACTCCTTTAAAATTATTTATTCATAAAATCTTTTAACTCTTGTCTAGTTGGTAAACCTTCATTATCGCCACGACTCATAACCTGAATTGCCCCAATTGCTGTACCTCGTTTAACTGCCTCCGATAAAGTTAATCCTTCCATTAAACCAGTAACTACGCCTGTTGCAAATCCATCACCAGCCCCCACAGTATCAACAACTTTTTCCACTTTATAACCTTCTACCATATAACCTTCTCCATCTTTAGTAGATACGTATGCCCCTTTACTTCCACATTTAGTTACACAAATAGAAGCTCCATTTTGTAAATAAAAATCATTAATCTCTTTTTCATCATCTGTGCCAATTAATATTTTTCCTTCTGCCTGCCCTGGTAAAACTAAATCTGCATATGATGCTAATTCATTAATAGTTTGTATCATTTCTTCTTGAGATTTCCATAATTGAGGACGTAAATTAGGATCAAAACTTATAAATAAACCTTGTTTTTTAGCCTTTTTAATTAAAGAAAATGTAGCTTTCTTAGTATCTTCTGATAAAGCTGGTAAAATACCAGTCAAATGAATATAACCATAATTTGATAAATCTATTTTTTCTACATCATCTTCATTTAATGTTGATGCAGCAGAATTTTTTCTAAAATAAAAAATTTCTGGATCTCCTACACTAGTTCTACCTTTCAACATAAAACCAGTAGCTCGTTCTTTAGAAAAAGATATAAATTCATCACCAATTTTATTATCTTTTAATACTGTAGTAATACGTTTTCCAAAAGGGTCATCACCCAATTTAGTCATATATGTAACTTTATGTTCTAATCTTGCTGTACCTATTGCTACATTAAATTCTGCACCTGCTACTGCTAAATCATAACTACTAACATTATTTAAACTGCCTTCAGTTTGGGCAATCAATAATCCCATAGGCTCACCAACTAAAATTAATCCACTTTGCATTAGTTTATCCTCCCACCTCTAAAATCATCTAACGATTTTCTATAATTCATCATATCAATTTTGATAATATGATATCATATTATATTTTTATATGCAATATTTTTTTCATTCTTTTTTTATATTTCAGATTTTTATTAATCATTTTTCTATTTTTCTCCAAAAAAACAATATCTATTTACTGTTTTATACATTTTAAAATATAAAATCAGTATATTTATAATTATATTTTTCTAAACTTCTTGACTTTTCTATTTTAATATTTTATTATATTTTTATAATACATATGATGAATTGGAGTGATTATGATGAAGGTTATTATTACTGATTGCGATCATGATAATATTGATATGGAAACCAAAATTCTAAATACTGCTCAAATCGATTTTGAGCTAAAACAATGCCATTCTGAAGAAGATGTTATTTCTCAATGCCAAGATGCTGATGCTCTTATTGTTCAATATGCACATATTACAAAAAAAGTTATGGACGCTTTACCAAAATTAAAAATGGTCGTTCGTTATGGTGTAGGTGTTGACACTATTGATATAGAAGAAGCGACTAAACATAATATTCAAATTTGTAATGTACCCGATTATGGAATGAATGAAGTTGCTGACCATGCTATTGCTTTAATGATGGCTATGACCAGAAAAATCGTGCTTATGAACAATTTCACTAAAAGCACAAAATGGGACTATGCTCATTCTATTCCAATACATCGTGCTTCCACACAAACAGTTGGTGTTATTGGTTTAGGTCGTATTGGCAGAAATTTTGCTATTAAAGCTCATGCTCTAGAATACAATATTATCGGTTATGACCCATATTATAAAGAAAATGAAAATACTAAATTTATAAAAATAAAATCTTTAGAAGATGTTATCAAAGAATCTGATATCATATCCCTTCATATTCCAGCAGATGGAAATAAAAACCTATTTAATGATGAAACATTTAAAATGATGAAAAATAATGCTATTATCATTAATGTAGCTCGTGGTGGAATTATTAACGAAGATGACCTTTATGATGCACTTGTAAATAAAGAAATAGCTGGAGCTGCCATTGACTGTGCAGCAACAGAACCTATGATGCCAAATAATAAATTATTTACTTTAGATAATTATTTAGCTACACCACATATGGCATGGTATTCTGAAGAAGCTGCCTTAGAATTAAAACGTAAAGTTGCAGAAGAATGTGTTAGCTTTTTAAAAGAACATACTGTTCGTTATCCAATAAATCATTTGAAATAAAAATCTTATTCTTAATGTAACTAAATAAATAGACTATCGATTAACTTATTAATCGATAGTCTATTTACTAATAAGGAGGTATAAATTCCATGAATGAAATTTATTTATCATCTACTAAAAATTTATCTAATTATGATATTGAAACAGCTATAGATAAATTATTACAGCAGTATGATAATTTAAGAAAAATTCTAATTATTCCGCCAGATTTTACACGTTGTTTTTCTAAAGCTGGTGATATTACCCAAATAATTTATAAAAAATTATCTACTAATGTAAAAATTGATATTATGCCCGCATTAGGTACTCATGCAATGATTAATGACGAAGAACGCATTAAAATGTATGGTGATATTCCTAAAGCTAATTTTTTACATCATAAATGGCAATCAGATACTATAAAGATAGGTGAAGTTCCTAAAGACTTTGTAGCCAAAATATCTAATAATCTATTTAACGATACTATTGATGTTGAAGTTAATAAATATTTTTGGGAAGACGATTATGATTTAATTTTATCTATAGGACAAGTTGTTCCACATGAAGTTGTTGGTATGGCTAATTATAGTAAAAATATTTTTGTAGGTATTGGCGGTCGCCAAATGATAAATAAAAGCCATATGCTCGGTGCTATATGTGGTATTGAAAAAGCTCTTGGCAATGACCACGCACCAGCACGTCAAGTCTTTGATTATGCTCAAAAACATTATTTAAAAAATAAACCTCTAGTATATATTCTAACAGTTACTACCACAAATAAAGATGATACTATTAATTTAAATGGTTTATACATTGGTACCAGCCGCCAAGCTTACGAACAAGCTGTTCAATTATCACAAAAACTTAATATCACCTATTTAAATAAACCTGCAAAAAAAGTTGTTGCTTATCTAAATCCTATGGAATTAAAAACCACATGGGTAGGTAATAAAGGTATTTATCGTTCTCGTATGGCTATTGCTGATGGTGGAGAATTATTATTGTTGGCTCCTGGTATTCACAGTTTTGGAGAAAATGCTGAAGTTGATGAAGTCATTCGTAAATATGGCTATATTGGTAGAACAAAAATTTTAAAACTGTATAATGAAAATAAATTTCCTAATCAATTAATGGTTCCCGCACACTTAATTCACGGTTCTTCTGATGATAGATTTTCTATTACTTATGCTGTTAATCCAAAGTTAATAAGTAAAACAGAAATCGAAAGCGTAGGCTTTAATTATATGAATATTGATGATGCTATAAAAAGATATAATCCTGATAAATTATCCGATGGATGGCAAATAATGCCTGATGGTGAAGAAATTTATTTTATTAAAAATCCTGCTACTGGACTTTGGCGTTTACCTTAAATATAAATAAAATAAAGGAGAATTAAGATTAAAATCTTAATTCTCCTTTGTTTTATTTTGTTAAATTAGCTAAAATAATAATTATATTTATTTTATTAAAGGAGCTTTTATATGAATTCTATTCTTTTTATTGCCCCTCATGAAGAAATTGCTTCTATTGCCAAAAAAACCTTGATAGAAATGAATTTATCTATACCATTAATTGTAGCTAAAAATAAAATTGCCGTAAATATAGCCAAACAATCAGAATCTACATCTATTATCATCAGCCGTGGTGGTACTGTTCGTGATTTAAAAAAATACACAAATAAAATTATAGTTGATATTGGTATTTCTCTTACTAATATTTTAAAATCTATAGAAAAACTTCACCTAGCCGGTTGTAAAAATATCGCTATTATTTCTAATAACAATATAATTGAACCAGAAAGCTCTATTATTAACATTCACCAAACAAGTGTAAAAATTTGTCCCTATTCAAACGATGAAGATGTTTCCAAAATTATTGAAAATCTATTACCTAAAAATATTGATGGAATTATTGGTGATATTAAGCCTGTTGAACTTGCCAAAAAATATAATATTAAAAACAGTATATATATTGAATCTGATATCATCTCTATAAGGAAAGCCATTAATGAGGCATTAATCCTTGCCAACAAACAACAGAAAAAACAGCTTCGCTTGCAAACATTGCAAAGCATTATAGACAATATAAACGAGGGTATTATTGTCTATAATCTAAATAAACAACCTATATTTTACAATAAACTAGGTAAAGAGATATTTAATAATAATACGGTTCTTGCCGGAAAAAAAGGAACTGCTCAACTTAATAATTATCTAACTATGTATAAAGGCAAAATTTTAGATATCAATAATGAAAAATTACTTTTAGATGTTATTTCTTTAGATATTAATAATGAATTAAATAATCAAATCTTGATTTTCCAAAAAGTAAATTTAATTGAAAAGACTGCTCGTAAAATTCAAGTAGCACTCTATCAAAAAGGTCTTTATGCTAAAAAAACCTTTAACGATATTTTATATAAATCTCCCAAAATGGAAAAACTTCTAACTACAGCTAAACAATTTGCCCAATCTAACTCTAATATCCTAATATATGGTGAAACAGGCACAGGCAAAGAAGGTCTGGCACAAAGTATTCACAATGCCAGTCAACGCCACGACAAACCATTTGTTTCTGTAAACTGCGCTTCACTCCCACCAACACTTATTGAATCAGAACTATTTGGATATGTTGAAGGAGCATTCACAGGCGCTAGAAAATCTGGTAAAAAAGGTCTATTTGAAATGGCTCATACAGGTACTATTTTTCTTGATGAAATCGGAGATTTACCACTAGATATTCAAAGTAGATTACTTCGTGTACTGCAAGAGCGTGAAATCATGCGTATTGGCGATGATAAAATACTCCCTATAGATATTCGTCTAATTTGTGCCACTAATAAAAATCTTAAACAACTCATTCATGAAGGCAAATTCCGCCAAGATTTGTATTATCGTATCAATGTACTGCGCATTACCCTACCACCATTACGTGAACGTACAGAAGATATATCTTTATTATTGGATTATTATTTAAATAAATATGGTCAAATATCAACTAAAAATCTCGCTACAGAAATAAATCGTTATTTACTTAATTATCCTTGGAATGGCAATATTCGTGAATTAAAAAATGTAGCAGAAGTTCTTGCTTTTATTTACAAAAACGATATTTCTTTAGATGATGTTAAACATATATTAGATGATGTTAATGATATTTCATCATCTAACACTTCTATGTTAACTTTACCTATAAATAATAATTTAAAAAATATGGAAAAAACTATTATTCAGCAATTAATTGATAAAAATTATTCTAATGATGAAATTTGCCATTTATTAGGTATAAGCAAAGTTACCTTATGGCGAAAAACTAAATAATTTCAAATATGAAATAGTTGTATTTCTTTTATGAAATATAGCTATTTCTTTTTTTTACTATAAATCGTTTTTTGCTATAAAAATCTTTAAAAATTAAGTAATTCAAACTAAATCAGTTAAAAATTTAAAATTGGCATACTATTTGCATTATATAATATTAGAAAAATTTTTAAATGGAGTGATTTAGGTGAAAACCATTATTATTAATAAACCTGGTGAAGTTGAAATTATTGAACAAGCTATGCCTGTACGTAAACAAGGAGAAGCTTTACTTAAAATATTATATGGTGGAATTTGTGGTAGTGATTTAGGTACATATCGTGGAACATTTGCTTATGCTTCCTATCCACGTATTCCTGGACATGAATTTTCCGCAGAAATCATCGAAATTGGTGATAATGACCGCAACTTAAAACCTGGTATGATTGTAACTTGTAATCCATATTTTAACTGTGGTCACTGTTATTCTTGTCAACGTGGTCTTGTTAACTGTTGCACTAGTAATGAAACCATGGGCGCACAACGTGATGGTGCTTTTTCTGAATATATAACAATGCCTATTGAACGTATCTATGATGGTAAAGGATTATCAGCAAAAACATTAGCACTTATTGAACCATTTTGTATTAGCTATCATGGTATCAGCCGAGCAAATATTCAGCCTAATGATAAAGTTTTAGTAATCGGTGCTGGTACAATTGGTGTTCTTGCTGCTGTAGCTGCTAAGGCTAAAGGAGCTAAAGTTTATATTTCTGATGTAGCAGAAAATAAAATGAATTATGCCATTGAAACTTTCGGTCTTGATGATGGTATTTTAAATGATAGCCCAGAAAACTTTATTAAACGTGTTGAAGAAATCACTAATGGCAATTATTTTGATGTAACCATTGAAGCAGTAGGTCTACCATCTACCTTCCAAGCTTGTATTGATGCTGCGGCATTTGGTGCTCGTATGGTACAAATAGGTGTAGGTAAACGCACTCATGAATTTGACTTCACTTTGCTTCAGAAAAAAGAATTAAATGTTTATGGTTCTCGCAATGCTTTGAAAAAAGATTTCTTAGAATTAATCGATTTAGTAAAATCTGGAAAAGTTGATTTAGAAAAAATCGTTACTAATACTTATAACTTAGACGAGGCTGATAAAGCTTTCCAAGATTTCTCTAAAAATGTTGCTTCAATGCTAAAAGTTGTTATCAAATTTTAAGTTGGTGTAAATAATGAATAAATTAAATGCTGATAATTTTCCTGAATTAATCTGTAAACGACCTGAAAAAATCATTCAATTTGGCGAAGGTAATTTTATTCGTGCCTTCATGGATTGGATTATTCAACAATTAAATAATCAAAATAAATTCAATGGTAGTGTAGTTGCTATTCAACCAACACCTCATGGCAAAGTGGTCGGTAAATTAAATACTCAAAACGGATTATTTACTACTATTTTACGTGGTATTCAAGACGGTCAAACTGTAAATACTAAAGAAATCATCTCCTCTATCAGTCGTGGTATCAATCCTTACACTAATTGGCAAGATGTTTTAAAATGTGCTGAAAACCCTGAAATCGAAATTGTATTTTCCAATACTACTGAAGCGGGACTTACCTATAACAATCAAGATACAGCCACAATGGCACCTCCACTTTCTTTCCCTGCTAAATTAACCTTATTTCTCTATCATCGCTATCAATATTTTCATGGTGATGCAACAAAAGGAATGTATATTATTCCTTGTGAATTATTAGAAAATAATGGTCAATTACTCAAAAGTATAATCTTAAAATACTGTAAACAATGGCAATTACCTTCTGACTTCATCACTTGGCTTAATGCCCACAATAAATTCTACAATACTTTAGTAGATAGAGTAGTTAGTGGTTATCCTAAAGATGAAATTGAAACCCTTACCCAAGAATTAGGTTATAATGATATACTTATCGCTTGTGGTGAACCATTCCATTTCTTAGCTATTGAAGGAGATACTAGTTTAAATGAAAAATTACCACTATTAAATAGTGGATTAAATGTCGTTATTGAAAACGATATCTCCCAATACCGCCAGCGCAAAGTTCGCCTTTTAAACGGTGGGCATACAGCTAACGTTCCAGCTAGTTTTCTCGCTGGATTAAATACTGTAGCTGAAATGATGAATGACCAAATCACTGGTAAATTTGCCCAACAAACCATAAATAATCATATTTTGCCGTCAATTTCTATGGATAAAGAAATGCTCATTGATTTTGCTAATGCTGTAATTGAACGTTTCCAAAATCCATTTATCAAGCATCAATTATCAAGTATTTTACTTAATTGTACATCAAAATTTAAAGCTAGAGTTTTACCTTCTATTTTAGAGTATCATGATAAATTCCATACATTCTCACAAAATTTAAGTTTTAGTTTCGCCGCTTATATAACTTTATATAATACTTCTAAAATTAATGGAAATCATTTCTATATTGAACATAATGGTACAACTTGTGAGTTAACTGATGATGAGTATGCTATTCAAAAATTAACTTCCGCATGGAAATATTATGCTAAAACTCAAGAATCTGCCACTGTAGTTGTTAATGAAATTTTAGGTGATACTAATTTATGGGGCATAAATTTAACTACTTACCCTGAACTTATTAATGATGTTAGTAAATATCTTTATGCCATTGATACACAAAATATCAAACAAATCATGCAATCATTATTATTAAATGAGGAATAATCTATGGACATCTTACAAATCAATAAATTAGATAATGTCGCTGTTGCTCTAACTGATTTAACCAAAGGTAAAATAATACAAATAGATGAGCATGATATCATTTTAAAAGAAAATATCCCTGCTGGTCATAAAATTGCCTTAAAAAATATCAACAAAGATGAACAAATTATCAAGTATAGCTTCTCTATTGGTCATGCTACAGACGATATTATAGCTGGTTCTCATGTGCATACACATAACTTAAAAACTAACTTAGGAAAAATCTTAAATTATAGCTACAAGCCGACAAAAATATCAAATTTACCTAAAATTGAAAACTGCACCTTCAAAGGTTATCAACGAGAAAATGGTGATGTTGGCATTCGTAATAATTTATGGATTGTACCTACAGTAAATTGCGTTACCAGTACCGTTCGTTACCTTGAAAAAATCGGTAAAGAATTAATAAAAAATTATCCTAATATTGATGACTGTATTGGCATTACTCACCCTTATGGTTGTTCACAAATCGGCAAAGATTATCAAATGACTCAAAAAATTTTAGCTGATATTGTTAATCATCCTAATGCTGGTGCAGTATTAGTCATCAGTCTTGGCTGTGAAAACAATAATCTAACTGAATTTAAAAAAATTCTTGGTAATTACAATTCTGACCGTGTTAAATTTTTAGTAACTCAAGAAGTTGAAGATGAAGATATCATCGGGAAGCAACTACTAACAGAATTAGCTACATTTGCCAATAAATACACTAGAACTACTTGTCCTATTAGTAAACTACGCATTGGTCTAAAATGTGGTGGTTCTGATGGCTTTTCTGGCATTACAGCTAATCCTTTAATTGGTGAATTGTCAGACTTAGCTATTGGTAGTGGTGCTACTACTGTGCTTACTGAAGTTCCTGAAATGTTTGGTGCTGAAACTTTATTAATGAATAGAGCTATTAATGAAGATATTTTTCACAAAACGGTGGATTTAATCAATAATTTTAAACAATATTTTAAACGTTATGACCAACCTATATCTGATAATCCCTCTCCAGGTAATAAGGCTGGTGGAATTACTACTTTAGAAGACAAATCTTTGGGCTGTGTTCAAAAAGGTGGTCATGCTCCTATTGTTGATGTATTAGATTATGGCGATACTATCAATAAAGTAGGTCTTCAATTATTAAATGCTCCTGGCAATGATTCAGTATCTACAACAGCTTTAGCAGCTTCTGGCTGTCAAATAATCTTATTCTCTACAGGACGTGGTACACCATGGGGTACAATTGTTCCTACTATTAAGATAGCAACCAATAGTAAATTAGCACAGCATAAATCCAAATGGATTGACTTTAATGCAGGCGAATTAATTGAAAAATCCTCTATGGAAAAACTTCGTAATGAACTATTTGATTATATATTAACTATTATTTCAGGTAAATTAACAAAATCTGAACAAATGCATTTCAATGAAATAGCTATAATGAAAGATGGTATTACTGAATAATAGTAATATATTATTATTTAAAATAAATTTATCTGAATAAAAAATCAACTAATAAAATGTAAAAAATAAGAGCATTATATTAATCAATGCTCTTATTTTTTACACTCTTAATTTAATTGTAAAGTTTACACTTTTTTGTATTCACTCTAAATCTAAATTATGTTAATATATTACTAACATAAATTTTATTTAGTCAGTTAAGTAAAATTATTATCTGTATATATTATATAAAGGTAGGTTGATGACATGATTGAGGATAGCACAAAGTTTGAGCTAACAGATGAACTCAAAGAAAAAATTGATAATATCTTACAAGCTCACGATTATGATTACACTCAAATTGTTGGTATTCTAGTAGAAGTTCAAGAACAAATTCCCCAGCATTATATTCCTAAAATTGTAGCTTACTATATTGTAGAAAAACTTCCTAACGTAAAACTTTCTGTCATTTATGACTGCATAACTTTCTACGATACTTTATCTGATAAACCTCGTGGACGTTACCCAATTGAAGTATGCGATAGCATCGCTTGTAAAGTAAATAATAATGAATTCTTAATTGATACATTGCGTCGTCTTTTAAATATTGATTTTGATACTGTAACTTATGATGGTAAATTCACTTTAGAAAAAGTATCTTGCTTTGGTGCTTGTGATGTTGCTCCAGCAGTGAAAATAAACGGCACAGTATATGGTCATTTAGACAGCGAAGAAAAAATTAGAGATTTATTACAAAAATTCATCTAAGAAACGGAGGTATTTTCATGAGTAGTGTAAAATACATAACTGAAAATTTTGGTAAATATGATGTATTTTCCATTGAATCATATATGAATATCGGTGGTTTTTCTGCTTTGAAAAAAGCAATTACTATGGATAAAGAAGATATTGCTAGTTTATTAACTGAAGCAAAAATCAAAGGTCGCGGTGGTGCAGCATATCCTATGGGACGTAAATGGTCTCAAGCTCGTGCTGTAGAACGTCCTCATCATTGTGTAATTTGTAACGCTGATGAAGGGGAAACTTGTACTTTTAAAGATCGTGAATTAATAAAAAATGACCCTTTCAATCTAATTGAAGCCATCATCATTGCTGGTTGGGCAGTAAATGCTGAAGATGGTTATATTTATATGCGTTCAGAATATAGCAGATTCCGCCCTCGCCTTTTAAATGCTATCAAACAAGCTGAAGAAAATGGTTTCTTAGGTGAAAATATTTTAGGTACTGGTTGGAATTACAAAATCCATCTCTATTCTGGTGCGGGTGCATACGTTTGTGGTGAAGGTACTGCTCTTATCCGCTCTATGGAAGGTAAAGCTGGTCGCCCTCGCATGAAACCACCATTTATGAAACAAAGTGGTTTATTCGCTCGCCCTACTTGCATGAATAACGTAGAAAGCTTATCTATCGTACCTCATTTACTTCGTGATAGTGCTAAAACTTACATGAAATACGGTGTAGGTGAATCCTTAGGTACAAAACTTGTAAGCGTTGGCGGTAACGTAAAAAAACCTGGTGTATATGAAATTCCATTCGGTACTACAATCCGTGAAATCATCTACGATTTAGCTGGTGGTATTCAAGGTGATCGCAAAATTCGCCTCATTCAATTCGGTGGTGCTTCTGGAAAAATAGCTGATGATAGCATTTTAGATGTTCCTTATACTTATGAAGATTTCAAAGAACATGATTTAGTCATCGGCTCTGGTTCTATTCTTGTAATCGATGAACGTACTTCTGTAATAGATTTCTTACGTTATACTCAAGATTTCTTCTTGCATGAAAGTTGTGGTCAATGCACTCCATGTCGAGAAGGTAACCGCCATATCAAAATGTTCTTAGATAAAATCAAAGCTCAAACTCATACACAAGAAGACCTAGAAACTATGCAAACTTTTGCCAAAGTTATGCCTATGTCTTCACTTTGTGGTTTAGGAGAAACAGCACAAAATGCTTTAAAATCCGCTATGAAAATTTTTCCTGATACCTTTAAAATAAAAAACTAGGAGGCATTGGAAGTTAATGGAAGAGTTAATCAATCTTAAAATAAATAATATGCCTATAAGTGTAAAAAAAGGCACTAAAATTTTACAAGCAGCTCAAATGCTTCATATAGATATTCCTCATTTATGCTATCACCCTGACCAACGCATCAAAGCACGTTGTCGTATATGTTCTGTAGAAGTTGTCGGTCAACGCCGTTTACTTGCAGCTTGTTCTACTGAATGTTGGGAAGGTATGGAAGTATTCACTGATACAAAAGTTGTACGCGATACTCAACGTGGTATTTTGCAATTAATCATGGCTGACCATGAAGAAAATTGCTTGACTTGCCCTCGTAATGGTAACTGCGTACTTCAAAAACTTTGCAGTCGTTTCAATGTTCTTCGTCCAAACATTCCTCATGTTGGTCAACATATCGAAAAACGTGGTGCTAATCCAAGCTTAGTGCATGACCCTGAAAAATGCGTTAAATGCGGTCGTTGTATCCGTGCTTGTAAAGAAATTCAAGGTATTGAAGTTTTAGGTTTTGCTGGACGCAGTACAAATATTCATGTAACAACTCCATTTGATGCTGAATTTGATAATACAAAATGCGTGCTTTGCGGACAATGTAGTCTTGCTTGCCCTGTAGGTGCATTAGTAGAAAAAGATGATACTGACCGTGTTCTTGATGCCATCTTTGACCCTAATAAAACTGTTATCGTTCAAACAGCTCCAAGTGTGCGTATAGCTTTAGGCGATGAATTTGGTATGCCAAAAGGCTCTATCGTAACTAAAAAAATGGTTACAGCACTTCGCATGATTGGCTTTGATAAAGTATTCGATACAAACTACGGTGCTGACCTCACTATCACTGAAGAAGCTAATGAATTAATCGAACGCATAAAATCTGGCAAAAAAATGCCAATGGCTACTTCTTGCTGTCCTGGTTGGGTAAATTATATGGAAAAACATTATCCTGACCTTTTAGACCATTTATCCACTACAAAATCTCCTATGCAGATTTTCTCCGCTATCACTAAAACACATTATGCAAAACAAGAAAATCTTGATCCTAAAAATATTTTCACTGTAGCAATCATGCCATGTATCGCTAAAAAATATGAAATCACTCGTCCTGAAATGGCTCATGATGGTCGTCCTGATACTGACGCAGTATTGACAACTCGTGAATTAATCAAACTCATTAAATATATCGGTATTGATTTTGAAAATCTTCCTGAAAGTGAATTTGATAATCCTATGGGTACTGCTACAGGTGCTGCTGCTATCTTTGGTGCTACTGGTGGCGTTATGGAAGCTGCACTTCGTACTACTTACGAATGGCTCACAGGAGAAGAAATGAAAAATGTTGAATACACTCCTGTTCGCGGTTTTGATGGTATCAAAGAAGCTCAAATCAATATTGGCGATAAAACTATCAACATCGCTGTAGCTCATACTTTAAATAATGCTAAAATCCTCATGGATAAATTGCGTGCTGGCGAATGTAAATATGATTTCATTGAAGTAATGGCTTGCCCAGGTGGTTGCTTAGGTGGCGGTGGTCAACCAATAGGCACTACTATGGAAGTAAATAAAAAACGTATGGAATCCATCTATCAGATAGATAAAAATACTAAATATCGTAAATCTCATGAAAATCCATATTTAAAACAACTCTATAAAGATTTTCTTGAAAAACCAGGTAGTGAAATTGCTCATAAATTATTGCATACTCATTACCAAGCACGTAAAAAACAATTTGATTTTGAAAAATAATTTATTGAAATAATTCATTATGGAAACTAAATTAAATTCATTAAACATCATTGATGATTTAGTCATCAATTCCCAATTTAATAAATCAAAAATAAAAAAACTTCTTGATGAATTATCTCAAGAAGCCTATGCAGGGCCGCTTAGCAAATATCTATTTGCAGCGGCTCGCTTTGTTCGCGAAAAATCATATGGACATAATGTCTTTTTACGCAGTCTTATTGAATTTACCAATTACTGCAAAAATGATTGCTATTATTGCGGTATTCGCTGTTCTAATCATAAAGCTACTCGCTATCGCCTATCTTTAGAAGAAATATTATTATCTTGTGAAATAGGCTATAAAAATAATCTTCACACCTTTGTCTTACAAGGAGGCGAAGATATGTATTTTTCTGATGATAAAATGATACAAATAATTAAAGAGATAAAAAATAAATATCCCGAATGTGCTATCACTTTATCCATCGGTGAAAAAACAAGAGCAAGCTACCAAAAATATTTTGACGCTGGAGCAGATAGATATTTACTTCGTCATGAAACAGCTAATATTTCACATTATCAAAAACTTCATCCAGCAAAAATGGATTTAAATAATCGCTTAAACTGCCTAAAAAATTTAAAAGATATTGGCTATCAAGTGGGAGCTGGTATGATGATTGGCTCGCCATATCAAACTTTAGCTTATTTATTGAATGACTTAGAATTTTTAAGTAATTTTCGTCCTCATATGATAGGCACTGGCCCTTTTATTCCGCATGAACAAACACCGTTTAAAGATAAAACGGCAGGTAGCGTTGATTTGACTTTAGTCATCTTGGCTATAATTCGTTTATTACTGCCTAAAGTTTTATTGCCAGCAACAACTGCACTTGCCACATTAGCTCCGAATGGAACTATAAAAGGTCTTGAAGCTGGCGCTAATGTCATCATGCCTAATATCTCACCTTTAAATATTCGTTCACTTTATACTTTATATAATAATAAAAAAATAACAGGTGGCGAATCTTTAGAAGGTATCATAAAATTAACAAATGCCTTGCAAGAACATGGCTATCATGTAACCTCTAGTAGAGGAGATAGCTTAATGTCTTAATATATATTTCTAAAGAAAGAAGTTGATAGATTTGTACAATCCAAAATCCTCTAAAGCAGAAGAATTTATCAATCATGAAGAAATTTTATCTACTCTTGCTTATGCTGATGAACATAAACATGATAAAGCTTTAATCACTGAAATTTTAGCTAAAGCAAAACTTGAAAAAGGTCTTTCTCACCGTGAAGCTTCTGTGCTTTTAGCTTGTGATATTCCTGAACTCAATAAAGAAATTTTCGCTCTAGCAAAAAAAATTAAAGATGATTTTTATGGCGATAGAATTGTTCTATTCGCGCCACTTTATCTTTCTAATTACTGTGTTAATGGATGTGTATATTGCCCTTATCATGCTAAAAATAAACATATTGCTAGAAAAAAATTAACTCAAGAAGATATCAAACGCGAAGTTATCGCCCTTCAAGATATGGGACACAAACGCCTTGCTTTAGAAACAGGCGAAGACCCAGTAAATAATCCTATCGAATATGTACTTGAAAGCATCAAAACTATTTATAGCATAAAACATAAAAATGGTGCTATTCGCCGTGTCAATGTCAATATCGCTGCTACAACTGTTGAAAATTATCGCAAATTAAAAGAAGCAGGTATCGGCACTTATATTTTATTCCAAGAAACTTACCATAAAGAAAGCTATGAACAACTTCACCCAACAGGGCCAAAACATAATTATGCTTATCATACAGAAGCTATGGATAGAGCTATGGAAGGTGGCATTGATGATGTTGGTTGTGGCGTATTATTCGGCTTAGAAAAATATCGCTATGAATTTGCAGGTCTACTCATGCACGCAGAACATCTCGAAGCACGCTTTGGCGTAGGCCCTCATACTATCAGCGTTCCTCGTATTCGCCATGCTGATGATATCGACCCATCCACTTTTGATAATGGTATTGATGATGATACTTTTGCCAAAATCGTAGCTTGTATCCGCATTGCTGTTCCTTATACTGGCATGATTGTTTCCACTCGTGAAAGCCAAGCTTGTCGTGAAAAAGTATTGCAACTTGGTATCTCTCAAATCAGTGGTGGCTCTCGCACTAGCGTTGGTGGCTATGCCGAAAAAGAAGCTCCCGAAGAAAATTCCAGCCAATTTGATGTAAGCGATAATCGCTCCTTAGATGAAGTCGTAAATTGGCTTATGAAATTAGGTTTTGTACCTAGCTTCTGTACAGCTTGCTATCGTGAAGGTAGAACAGGCGATAGATTTATGAGCTTATGCAAAAGTGGTCAAATCTCCAATTGCTGTTTACCTAACGCTTTAATGACACTTAAAGAATATCTTTGCGATTATGCTAGTAATGATACAAAACAAGTGGGAGATAAATTAATTCATGAACAATTAGCGCAAATTAAAAGCGATAAAATTCGCGATATCGTAACTAAACAACTTCATTTAATCGCTGAAGGTCAACGTGATTTCAGATTTTGATAAAAAATAAGGTGTATATTATGGATTTAAATCAAACTCCACTTGCCAATCGCACCCATATCGCTTTTTTTGGTATTCGTAATGCTGGTAAATCTAGCATTATGAATGCCTTAACTAATCAAAATATCGCTGTAGTTTCTCCAGTCAAAGGAACGACAACAGACCCAGTGCATAAAGCCATGGAACTTTTACCACTTGGCCCTGTAAATATCATTGATACAGCTGGTCTTGACGATATTGGCGAACTTGGCAAATTGCGTATAGAAAAAACTAAACAAATTTTAAATAAAACTGATATCGCTATTTTAGTCATTGATGCTACTTTAGATTTTACCGATTTTGACCGAGATATTTTAAAATTAATCACTGACAAAAACATTCCCTATATCGTAGCTTATAACAAAGTTGATTTAATGCCTGATTTCAAACCTAAAAATGAAAATATTAAACAATATGTATATATCAGTGCCAAAGAAAAAACAGGTATTGAAGAATTAAAATCTAAACTTGTACAAGTAGCCAAAACTAAACAAGAAAAATTTATCTTAAAAGATATCGTAAATCCCAAAGATACTGTAGTGTTGGTAATTCCCATTGATAAAGCAGCTCCTAAAGGACGACTTATTTTACCTCAACAACAAGTAATTCGCGAATTGCTCGATATTGGTGCTACTGCCATCATGACTCAAGATGATAATTTAGAAAATACTTTAGCCAATCTAAAAACTAAACCAAAACTCATCATCACGGACAGCCAAGTTTTTGGCAGGGTAAATAAAATCGTCCCTCAAGATATAGAATTAACTTCTTTTTCAATTCTCTTTTCTCGCTATAAAGGAGATTTAAAGCGACAAGTAAATGCTGTTAAAGTCTTAGATACTATCAAAGATGATGATAAAATTTTAATTGCTGAAGGCTGTACACATCACCGCCAATGTGATGATATCGGCACTGTGAAATTACCTAATTGGATAAAAAATTATACTAAAGCCAACCCAGAATTTATTTTTACCTCTGGCACAGAATTTCCTGATGACTTATCTAAATATAAATTAATCATTCACTGCGGTGGCTGTATGCTCAATCAAGCGGAAATGCAATCAAGATTAAAAAAAGCTCATGAGCAAAATATACCCATGAGCAACTACGGTACTACTATTGCCTATATTCACGGCATTTTAAATAGAACCTTACATGTATTTTCTGATTTTTAATTTCATAAATTATAATTTTATTCTGCGTGCTACAGTTTTAATAACTTTAGCACCTTTATTTTTTATACTGCGAAGTGGTCTAAGTGGTGCAATACGAATTTTTATACGTGGTTTAACATCTTTGACCGTACCAAAATCGCCACGTTTTAAATAAGTCATTCTTATTTTTTCTGGCTTCATTAATTTTTTCAAAGCCTTAATTGCTTTTTCAGGTTTACCATCTTCTTGGCAAATAAATACATCGCTAGCAACATATTTTAATTTTGGATACGTACGCACTACTGCATGACCTTCTTGAAGTAAAATAAATACAATAGCTTGTTCTTCATTCCATAATTGAGCACGAACTTCTATCGGTGTATATCCAGCCATATTCATCGCCATGTCCAAGGACTCACGCAAATCTTCATAATTACTTAAATCTTTATTTTTACAATCGTACATATCTACAGTTAATTGTCTAGCTAAAATCTTCACATCGCTTCTCTCCCTGCCTTAAAATTTACTAATATTATATCATAGCTATAAAAATTATTATATATATCAATCGATTAATAATATATAATAATTATAGAATATATTAGCTTTAAGGAGTGATTTTTATGTTAAAAAAAGTTATGACTTTAATATGCTTTTGCTGTTATCTTTGCTTTATGCAAATAGGTTTTGCTCAAGACATTATCAAACAAGAAACACCCCAAAAACAGACATTGAAAGTAGCTATTTTACCTACGCTTTCCAATAGCCAACGCTATCCAGATGTCAATCAATTACTCTATAACAATTTAACCCAAGAAATGCATGTTCCTCTAAATGATACCTTACAAGCAGTTGAATATATTGATGAAAACAGTATTTATGCTGCGATAAAACAATCCAACTTTACTTATAATCAAAATCTTGATACACTAAAAGATACAGCTGATTTATTAGATGCTGATGTCGTAGTTGGTTATACTATTCCTACTATGTATCAACATTATTATCATTCCATCTCTCGTTTAGATGGTTCTCCACTTTTAAATAGTTATATATCAGTAAATCTTTGGGTATATTATCGCCCATTGAATAAAACATTTAAAATCTCTGATAGACGTCAATATTTTGATGAAATCTCTACATGGGGAATGTTAACTGAACTTGCTAAAGATGCTTCATCAAATCTCAATAAAAAAGCTGAACTAAAATCGCTATTAAAACAATCAATAAAAATAAAGAAAGGTGAATTATAATATGAATATCACTTACTCTCAAGAAAAAAATTTCGATGCTAAAACTCTTTTAGATTTCTTTACAGTATCTGGTAATCCTGATGCTAAATACGAAGAAACATTAGTTGAAGCTATCAACAATGCAGGCACTGTAGTTTCTGCATGGGATAAAGATACAAATGAACTTGCTGCACTTATCACTGTAGTTGATGATGGCAAAATGACAGCTTATATTCGCTATCTCGTTGTTGCGCCAAACTATCGTGGTAAAGGTATCAATGATGAATTAATTGCTCAAGTAAAAGCTAAATACGAAAATTATCCTTATCTTTTTGCTTTTGCTCCAGATGATTTCCATGCTTCCTTCTTCTCCAAATTAGGATTTAATGTATTAGATGGTGCTAAAGTATTAGCTCGTTAATTTATAATACTAATACAAAACCGCATTTATTAACTTAAGTGCGGTTTTATTTTATACATATCGAGGTGTTTATCTATGGAATTAACTACTCTTTTATATTTTTTGATAGCTTCTGTGCTACTGACTTTAGCACCTGGACCAGATATCATGTATTTACTTGCTAAAAGTCTAGCTGATGGCACTAAAGCAGGTATTAGCTTAGCTCTAGGCTTAACGACTGGTCTTATCTTTCATACAACGCTTGTAATCATCGGTGTTGCTGCTATCATTCAACAATCACCACTTGCCTTTGCCACCTTAAAATATATTGGTGCTGCTTATTTATTATATCTTGCTTGGGGAGCATTCCATGCTCAAGGCAATTTAAAATTAAATGCTGTAAATAATAGTACTTCCTTTTTTAAATTATATCGTCGTGGGCTCATCATGAATGTTTTAAATCCTAAAGTATTATTATTTTTCTTAGCCTTCTTACCTCAATTTGTCAATTTAAATTCTGATAGCGTCAGCCTTCAAATTGCATTTTTAGGATTTATCTTTGGCTTACAAACACTTATAATATTTTCCCTAGTCGCTATCTGTGCTGGCAAAGTCCGTGACTATATTTTAAACGTAAAAAACTTCAACAAAATAATGGGCTATATTCAAGGTATTGTATTACTCTTTATCAGCTTAGCCCTAATCATAAGTTAATTTAAAAAGCTCTTATATAAATTTATAAGAGCTTTTAATATTTAATATGATATAATATTAATATAAAATAAGTTCTAAAATACTGAAAGGAATATCTAAAATGATCAATAAAGAACTTGCTGAAAATGTTGCTTCTGCTATAAAAAGTTGTGAATTAGAAGGTTTTATTTATACTAAAGAAGAACAAAAAATCTTTGCTAAAATTGCTTCAGGAGAAATTTCTACATCAGAAGCTAGAGAACTTTTTAAAAGGATGTTTTAATTTGGATGAATATGTATTGCAAAATAAATTTGGTATAAAAGATAAGTTTATATTAAACAAAGAAGAACGTCGATATACAGCTATTAGAATTATTGAATTACGCGAAAAAAATTTTCATGTTTTTTCATTTAACACTTTAAAATATATGCATAAATATATTTTTCAAGATATTTATAAATGGGCTGGTACCACAAGAAATGTAAATATTTCTAAAGGTAAAGCCCTTTTTTGTCCAGTTGAAAACATTAATTCTTATGCAAACGATATATTCCAAAAATTAAAAACTAATAATTATTTAAAAAATTTATCTATAGATGAATTTTGCCAAAAAGCCGCTGATTTATTTGGTGATATAAATGCTTTACATCCATTTCGTGAAGGTAATGGTAGAACACAAAGAGAATTTTTTTATCATCTAGCCAAAAATGCCAAATATAAACTTGACTTAAACCAATTAAATAAAAATGAATATATGATAGCTTCTATCGAATCTATGTTAGTAAATAATAATAAAATAGAAAAATTAATTAAATCTATTATCGAACCTTTATAAAAAAGGCAGAACAAAAAACTAAATGTTTCATGTTCTGCCTTTTTTATATCTTATAATTAATTTTCAATTGGTTTCATTGTTGGGAATAAAAGTACATCACGAATAGAAGAGCTGTCTGTTAAGAACATTACTAAACGGTCAATACCGATACCAAGACCACATGTTGGTGGAAGACCATATTCAAGAGCTGTAATATAATCATGGTCCATCATATGAGCTTCGTCATCGCCACCTTCACGAGCTTTTTGTTGATCAATGAAACGTTGTTCCTGATCAATTGGATCATTTAACTCGGAGAATGCATTTGCAAGTTCACGACCATAAATGAACATTTCAAAACGGTCAGTGAATGCAGGATTTTCTTTATTGCGTTTTGAAAGTGGAGAAACTTCTGTTGGATATTGTGTTACAATAGTTGGCTGAATTAAAGTAGATTCTACTTTTTCATCGAATACTTCATATAAAATTTCGCCAATAGAATGTTTACCTTCACAAGGAACAGCTAATTCTTGTGCAATTGCTTGTGCTTCTTCTAAAGTCTGAACTTTGCTGAAGTCTTTGCCTGTAGTTTCTAAAACAATATCATTCATTGTAACACGACGGAAATTACTTAAGTCAATTTCTGTACCTTCATAAGTAATTTTAGTTGTGCCACAAGCATCCATTGCAGCTTGTTTAATGATACCTTCTGCTAAATCCATTAATTCATTGAAGTCTGCATATGCTTGATATACTTCGATAGATGTGAATTCTGGATTATGTCTTACGTCAATACCTTCATTACGGAAGATACGACCAATTTCATAAACACGTTCAAAGCCACCAACTACAAGACGTTTTAAATATAATTCTGTAGCGATACGAAGATACATATCAATATCAAGTGCATTATGATGAGTGATGAATGGACGAGCATTTGCACCACCAGCGATTGGGCTTAATACAGGTGTTTCAACTTCTAAGAAGTTACGGCTATCTAAATAGTTACGGATAGATTTAATAATTTTTGTACGTGTGATGAAAGTCTGACGTACATCTGGATTTACGATTAAATCTAAATAACGTTGACGATAACGAGTTTCTACATCTTTTAAGCCATGGAATTTTTCTGGTAATGGACGAAGGGACTTCGCTAAAATAGAGAAATCAGATACTTTGATAGTGATTTCGCCACGATGTGTTTTGAATAAAGTACCTTCCACACCGATGATATCACCGATATCTAATAATTTAAATTCACCATATTTTTCTTCGCCAAGGTTATCAAGACGGAAATATGCCTGAATTTTTCCGCTAAGGTCGGAAACAACAGTGAAGCTAGCTTTACCATGACCACGAACAGCCATCAAACGACCAGCTACGCGCACTACAGTTTCTTCTCCTAAAGTTTCAAATTGGTCTAAAAGTTCTTGAGCATGATGAGTTACATCATAACTACGACCAAATGGTTCAATACCTTTATCTATGAAAGCTTGCATCTTATCACGACGCACCTGCATAAGTTCATTGATATCTTGTTGTTTTTCTTCTATATGCTGTTTTGCCAACGAAAGTCCTCCTCTTCTTATTTTTTAATTTCTACAATTTTATATTCTAAAGTACCAGCTGGCACTTTTACTTGAACTACTGTTCCTACAGTTTTTCCTAAGATAGCCATACCAACAGGAGATTCATTGGAGATTTTACCTTCTGTAGTATCTGCTTCTGTAGAACCTACGATTGTATATGTTTCATCTTCATCATATTCCATATCTTTGATTACTACAGTATTACCAAGATGTACTACATCTTTATTGCTATCATCAGCTTTGATGATTTCACTATTTCTAATCTGGCTTTCTAAAGTGAGAATTTCACCTTCAATGAAAGCCTGTTCGTTTTTAGCATCATCATATTCAGAGTTTTCGCTAAGGTCGCCTAGTGCGATAGCTGCTTTCAAACGGTCAGCAACTTCTAAACGACGGACACTTTTTAAATATTCAAGTTTTTCTTCTAGCTTCTTTAAGCCTTCTTCGGTCAAAACTACTCGCTTATCTGCCATTTTAATGCTTCCTTTCAGTCATACAATTCATTATACAAAATCATACAATAGTTAAAAATAATAGAAGAAGTGCCAAGCTAACGCCTGACACTACCTTTTTGCAATCAGCAAATATTATATAGGTTTTACGGTATTTTGTCAATTTTTGACAGTAGTTTTTGAGACATTTATACTATACATATCATAGAAAAATTTGTCTTTTACTTGTAAAAATTTATAATGAAAAGGAGTTTTATTATGCGACTTTATCTAATTATTCTCTGCCTTTGTTTTAGTATCCTTTCTATGGGTATGACCTTTGCTCCTACAAAAAATAATTTGCACTACAACAACTTAGCTTTAGGCGATAATTATGAAGATATGATTGCTCAATTTGGTACGCCTCGTTATGATGAACAAAACTATCTTTGGGGTCAAAAAATCACATATTATGTTTATAAAAATAATAACAAAATTGGCATAAATAATGATACTAAAAAAATAGTTGATATGATTATCGTCGATGATACTTATAATCACAACGATAAATTAAAAACTGGCATGACTTCCTATAAAATAGAACAAGTATTTGGTAAAGCAGACAGACAAATGTTTGAAGGCAATACTTGCTATATTTATAAAAATGAAGCTAAAGAAAAACTCATCATTCAAGTTGAACCTACAGATAAATATTTAGAAAGCTTCCGCATAACTAATCTACCAGTTGAATTACCTATAGATACGACTGAATATCTTCCTGATGATGCCACTGACGAAACTGAAAATCCTTTAATGGCAGATAAACAAATCGATACTTCTGCTGTTAGTACTCCTGCTAAAGATAAATTCCAAATAAATTATAATTATTCCTTCACAAAATAAGCTTTAGCTTGTTTTACATCTTTTTTCATTTGATTTAATAATGCATCAACTGAAGTAAATTTTATTTCCCTGCGAAGCATTTTTAGAAAATCAACACGTATGATTTGTCCATAGATAGTTTGTTGAAAATCAAAAATATTTACTTCCACGCGACGGCTGATATCTTCAAATGTTGGATTTGTACCTACGCTAGCTACAGCTTGATATTTTTTTCCTTCCACATAAGCTTCAACAACATAGACACCATTTGGCACCATAGCACGCTCTGCTTTTATGGCTAAATTAGCAGTTGGAAAACCTAATAAACGACCACGTTTTTTTCCATGAATTACTTCTTCATCTATGCTAAATGGCTTACCTAACATTTTATTTGCACAATCTAAATCACCTTCAGCTAATGCTTTACGAATGACAGTGCTACTTACCATATTATTATGGCAATAAATAAAATGTTGCATATATGCTTTAAAACCATATTTTTCTCCAAGTTCTTTTAATAAATCCGGTGTTCCTAATCCTTTTACCCCAAAACTATAATTAGGACCTGTAACTAAAAATTTAGGAGATAAATAATCTTTCAACATTTTAACGAAAGCTTCTGGTTCCATCTGACAAAGTTCTAGGTTAAATTCAATATTAAATAAAAAATCTACACCTAAAGCTTCAATATCTCTAATCTTGGCTAAAGTATCATTGATAATCAAAGGTTTACGCTTCGGAGCAATCACAGATAATGGGTGATTACTAAAGGTAAAAACAGCACTTAATCCTTGATTTTCTTTAGCCAATTTGACAGCTTGCATTATGACATTTTGATGACCGATATGTACACCATCAAAAGTCCCTAAAGCAACAGCCAAATTTTTACCTTGCAAATTTAAATTTTTTATATCCAAAAGCGAGGAAAAAACTTGCATACAATTCTACCTCTTTACTACTTAAAATTTATATATAATTTAGAATAACATACTTCATCTAAAAAATAAATCTATACGCAAAGGAGCCTTGTTATGGGCAAAATAATTTTAATAACTGGTGGTGCGCGCTGTGGCAAAAGCAGCTTTGCCGAAGATTATGTAAAAACTCATGGTCAAAATATCGCCTATATCGCCACCTCACAAATCTATGATGATGAGATGGCTTATCGCGTGAAACTACATCAACAACGCCGTCCTAGTTCGTGGCAAACTTTTGAAGCACCATTTCACGCTGAAAAAGCTATCCATGAAGCTTTTTGTCATCACGATATAATTCTCTTTGATTGTTTGACACTTTATTTAAGCAATTATCTTTGCAGTGAACAAACACAAGCATACTCTATGGAACAATTATCTGCTGGAACTAAAGATATGATGTCAACTCTAATTGAAGCAGTACAAGCACAAAATACAGATAAAACATGTGTATTTGTAACTAATGAAGTAGGTTCTGGCATAGTTCCAGAAAATGCTCTTGCTAGAAAATATCGCGATTTAGCAGGACTTTGCAATCAACAAATTGCTAAAGCTTCCGCTGAAGTCTATCTTGTTATTTCTGGCATTCCTGTAAAAATAAAATAATTTTTATATTTATATTTTATGTTTTTTCATCTATTATATAAATTATTCTCGTCAGTTCGTTTCTTTTGAATGAATAAAAATTTTTCATAAAGAAACGAACATATTATTTTTAAGGAGGTATTTTTTAGTGAATAATTTTTTATTGGGTCTACAATTTTTAACACGCATCACTATCAAGAAAAATCTTGATTGGTCTGAAAAAGCTTGTGGTGGCAGTGTTAAATTTTTCCCTTTAATTGGTGCAATTTTAGGTATAATATATGTTCTAGTGGGTTATGTGATATATTATTTATTGCCTAGTTTTAATATTTATCTATCAGCACATCTCATAGGTTTTATCCTTCTATTTTGCAATATCTTTTTGACAGGAGCGCTCCATTGCGATGGCTTCACTGATACTATGGACGGTATTTTATCAGGAAGAAAACGCGAACGTATCTTAGAAATCATGAAGGATAGTCGCGTAGGTGCTCATGGTGCTACTTGTTTAATTCTAGTTTTGATTGGCAAATATAGTATGTTTACTGATTTAATGGTAAATCAAAATATTTATATTACTCATGCTCAATTTTTCAACAGCTTATTTGCTTTATTCTTAATGCCGATTATCGCTCGTTGTTGCATGAGTATCGCTGTAGTCTTATTTCCTTATGCTCGCAAAGAAGGTCTTGGCAAAGCTTTTCATGAATATTCTTCTAAAAAAAGTATGGCTTTTGCTCTTCTTTTCACTTTTATCATTTCATTACTTCTAGGCACTATTGGCGTTATTGCTCTTATCTTTACTATAATCGTTATGTATTTGTTCAATCGCTATGTTGCAAATCTAATCGGAGGTTTAACAGGCGATGTATATGGTGCTACTGCAGAAATAGGTGAATTAGTAGTTTTATTTGTTTTTGTCTTAGCACAATCTTTTATATGATTTAATTTTCAAGTTAAAAATTAAGGAGGATTTTCTTTGACTAAGCTTATTTTAATTCGTCATGGTAGAACACTTTGGAATAGTTCTGGAAAATTTCAGGGACAATCTGATATTGAATTATCTCAGGAAGGAATTTCACAAGCTGAAAAACTAGCTGAAAATTTTCCTGTTACTCATATAGATAGAGTATATAGCAGTAATCTAAAACGAGCTTATATCACTGGAGAAATAATCGCTAAAAAATTTAATGTGCCAATCATCAAAGATAAACGCCTTTGTGAAGTTTCTTTCGGCTCTTGGGAAGGTTTAACTTATGATGAAATTCATGAAAAATGGCCTAATGAAATCGAAACTATGTTTTCTACTCCAGATGTTTTGACTATGCCTGAAGGAGAATCTTTCGCTCAAGTGCAAAAACGTGGCGTTGAAGCTCTATTAGATATTGTAAACAAACACCCTGATGAAACTATTGCCATCACAGCTCATGGTGGAATTTTACGCACTTTACTTGCTTATGCTTTGCATATGCCACTTCGCTATATTTGGACTTTAAGACAAGATAACACAGCTGTAAATATCGTTACTTTTTATGGCGATAAAATCAATGTTGAGTTATTAAATAGCACAGCACATCTTAGCCTTACACAATTGCCAAAATTAGGTCGTTTTTCTTAATTAACGAGGTTTATTATGACAAAAAAATATCTTATTTTACCTCAAAATGGTGGCGATAAATTTCGTCAGCTTCTTGCTTCTATGCCCGGAACAGCTCAAGAACAAAAAATCATGCAAGAAGCTACTATTAAACATGTAGAAATTGATGTAAATAACAATTCATGGGAAATCCTCATGCAAACTTATAATGGTATACCTGATGAATTATTAGCTAAAACTTCATCATATATCTCGCAAAAATGCAATATTCCCACTGTAATTTTTTATCAAGATATTGTGGACTTGCCACAAGAAGTAGCCCGCCATTGGTCTATCATTGTTCAAAATGCAGCTAATGGTAACCCTACTTTATTTTCCATTTTAAACCAAGCTAGTCATAGCGTTGATGGCAATAAAATCATGATAGATTTCAAAGGCAACCATATTGAAGATATTTTACGCTCTCATAATATTGAAGAAACTATATCTCAAGCTGTTCAAGCTATGGTACATTGCCCTTGTCATGTTATCTGTCGCATTGATAGTCAACAACAATCTGCAATAAATAATACTTTAGCTGATTTTGACCCTGAATCTTATCTTCGTCAACTTCAACAACAAGCTAAAACACAAAACCATACAGTCAGCAAAAATAATACACCGCCACCACCTGCTAATAATGCAGATAACCCTGCACCAAAATTCCGTCGCAAAAGTGAACGCAAATTAATGATTGATAACATTCCTGAAGAACATATTGAAATCACTAGCATTGATGGCGAAATGAAAAATATCGTTTTACGCGGTCGTATTTTCAATATCAATAATCGTGAATTCAATACAGGAACTAATCTTCTAACTTTTGACCTAGCAGATGAATCTGACGGTATTTCTTGTAAAGTATTCTTAAAAAATAAAGATGACTTTGAAGAAGTAATGTCTGCTCTAAAAAAAGCTGATATTGTCAAAATAAAAGGCTCTATCCGTTTTGACTCTTATCTCAATGATTATGTAATGATGCCACTTAATATCTGTTTATCTGAATTACCAAAAAGAGAAGATAGAGCTATTGAAAAACGCGTAGAACTACACGCACATACACATATGAGCAATATGGACGCTGTTGTATCTGCAAAAGAATTGATATCTACTGCCGCTCGTTGGGGCTGGCCTGCTATCGCTATCACTGACCATGGTGTCGTTCAAGCCTTCCCAGAAGCGATGAAAGCTGCCAAAGATAATAAAATAAAGGTAATCTATGGTATCGAAGGATATCTGACAGGCGATGATTATCAACAGCGCAGAGCTAATCATATCATCATGTTAGCCAAAAATTCTATCGGTCTTAGAAATATTTATCGAATGGTCTCCTTATCTCATTTGAAATATCTCTATAAATCAAGACCTAGATTACCGAAAAAAATCATCTCTGAATTGCGTGAAGGTGTAATCATCGGTTCGGCTTGTGAAGCAGGTGAATTAATCAGAGCTATTGTAAATAATGAAAGCGATGAAAAATTATTAGAAATAGCTAGTTTTTATGATTATCTTGAAATTCAACCAATCGGCAATAATGCCTTTTTAATCCGCAACGAAAATTTCCCTGATGTACAAACTGATGAAGACTTAATAAAAATCAATTTAAAAGTTGCTGAGCTTGCCAAAAAATTAAATAAAATGCTCATAGCGACTTGTGATGTTCATTTCTTAAATGCCAAAGATAGTATTTATCGTGCTATTTTAATGAAAGGCAAAGGTTTTGAAGATGCGGAAAAACAACCGCCATTATATCTTCGCACAACTGATGAAATGCTCAAAGAATTTAGTTATTTAGGCGAAGAATTAGCCTATGAAGCAGTCGTTACTAACCCACGCAAAATAGCAGATATGGTAGAAGTCTTCAAGCCTATTCCTGATGAATTATATTCACCTATGATACCAGGAGCTGACCAAGAAATTCACGATATGTCCTATGCCAAAGCTCGTGAATTATACGGTGAAAATCTGCCTAAAGTAGTACAAGACCGCTTAGAATTAGAATTAAATTCCATCATTGGTCATGGTTTTGCCGTACTTTATTTAATCGCTCATAAACTCGTAAAAAAATCACTTGATGATGGCTATCTTGTTGGCTCTAGGGGTTCAGTTGGTTCTTCTTTTGTCGCTACTATGACGAATATAACAGAAGTAAATCCGCTACCACCACATTGGCGCTGTCCTCATTGTCGCCACAGCGAATTTATTGAAGATGGTACTTATGGTTGTGGTTTTGATATGCCAGATAAAAATTGCCCTCATTGCGGAACTAAAATGATTAAAGATGGTCATGATATCCCATTTGCTGTATTCATGGGATTTGACGGCGATAAAGTTCCTGATATCGACTTGAATTTCTCTGGTGATTATCAACCAGTAGCTCATAAATACACTGAAGAATTATTCGGCAAAGATAATGTTTTCCGTGCAGGAACTATCGCCACTGTAGCTGATAAAACTGCTTATGGTTATGTAAAAAAATTCTTTGATGAAAAAGGCATTAAAAAGCGCGATGCTTATATCAACAGTCTTGTAAATGGTTGCACTGGTGTAAAACGCACCACAGGGCAACACCCTGGCGGTATCATGGTTATTCCTCGTAATATGGACGTACATCACTTCACGCCAATTCAAAGACCTGCTGACGATACTACGACAAATACGATAACTACACATTTTGATTACCACTCTATCAGTAGCCGTCTAGTAAAATTAGATATACTTGGGCACGATGATCCTACAGTAATAAAAATGCTCGAAAATATAACTCATCGCGATCCTAGAACTATTCCTTTTGATGACCCAGCTACTATGAGCATTTTCTCTTCTACAAAAGCCCTCGGTGTAACACCAGAAGAACTCGGTGCTACTTCTGGCACATTTGGTATTCCTGAGTTTAGAACACCATTTACACGTCAAATGCTTGATGACACTAAACCCAAAAAATTCAGTGATTTAGTGCGTATAAGTGGATTTTCTCATGGTACTAATGTGTGGCTTGAAAATGCTCAAGATTTAATTACCTCAGGAACTTGTACTGTTTCCGATGCGATTTCTTGTCGTGATGACATCATGATGCATTTAATTCACAGTGGTATTGACCCATTATTTTCCTTTAAAACTATGGAAAAAGTGCGTAAAGGTAAAGGTCTTAGTGAAGATGATATTAAAGTCATGAAAGATGGCGGTATACCTCAATGGTATATTGACTCTTGTCTAAAAATAAAATATCTCTTCCCACGTGCTCATGCTACAGCTTATGTTATGATGGCATATCGCATAGCCTTTTGCAAAGTTCACTATCCACTTGCCTTTTATGCTGCTTATTTCTCCATTCGTGCTGCTGAATTTGATGCAGATATTATTTCTAAAGGTAAATTAGCTGTTCGTGATAAACTAGACGAAATTATTGAACTTGAAAAGCAGAAAAAACTATCTGTAAAAGATAAAGGCTTCCAAGTCGTTTTAGAACTTGCTTGGGAAATGTATCTTCGTGGTTTTTCTGTAGAAAAAGTAGACCTTTATAAATCAAATGCTGATAAATTCATCTTACATGAAAAATCTCTATTACCGCCATTTACTGCCCTTACTGGTATCAGTACTATGGCTGCAAATAATATCGTTCAAGCTCGCCTTGAAGGGGAATTCACTTCTATTGATGACCTCAAAAAGCGTGCTAGTTTATCTACACCAATTGTTGAACGCTTGCGTGAACATGGTTGCTTAGATGGTCTACAAGAAAGTGACCAAATTTCCTTATTCAGTTAAAAATCAAAAATTAAATAAAAACTCATCAGAAAGGATTTATCATGAAACGAACACTTTCACTTTCCCAAAATATTTTAGTTGGGTCTATGCTATTTGGTATGTTCTTTGGTGCAGGAAATTTAATATTTCCTGTACATCTAGGACAAGAAGCCGGCAGTAATATTTTTCTAGCTAATATCGGCTTTATGCTCACTGCTATCGGTCTTCCATTTTTAGGTATTGTCGCTATGGGTATTTCTCGTAGTGAAGGTCTTTTTGATTTAGCTAGTCGCATTAATAAACCTTATGCTCATTTTGTTACTGTACTTCTATATCTCACAATTGGACCTGCTTTTGCAATTCCACGTACAGCAGCAGTTTCTTATGAAATAGGTTTATCTAGCCATGTTGATGCTTCCATGCAAACAATTTATTTAGCAATTTTTTCACTTATTTTCTTTGTTTTAGCATTAGCATTTGCTTTAAAACCAGGTAAAATTCTCACATGGATTGGTAAGATTTTAAATCCACTCTTTTTAGTATTTATTGCAATTTTAATGATAACTGCTTTAATCAATCCAATGGGTTCACCTGATGCTATGCCTGTACAAGAAGCATATCAACAAGAAGCTTTCTTCAAAGGTTTCACTGAAGGCTACAACACTATGGACGCTTTAGCTTCTCTTGCTTTTGGTATCATTGTTATTCATACATTGCACAATCTAGGATTAAAAAATCCAAAAGATGTAGCTTATGGTACATTAAAAGCAGGTATCGTTGTTTTAATTCTCATGGGCATTATCTACAGTTTCTTAGCTTATATTGGCGCTTGCAGTCTAGGACAATTTACTTTATCTGCTAATGGTGGTATTGCTCTTGCTCAAATCTCTACTTATTATTTTGGTTCATTTGGTCATATTCTGTTAGCTCTTACTGTTACTATAGCTTGCTTAAAAACTTCCATCGGTCTTATCACTGCTTGTTCCACTACATTTAGTGAATTATATCCTAACTCTTTTAGCTACAGAACATATGCTTTTATCTTCACTATTGTTTCTTTCTTAATTGCTAATGTTGGTTTAACTAGTATCATTTTCTTAGCTATTCCAATTCTCATGTTATTATATCCATTAGCTATAACACTTATCATCTTAGCATTTATCAGTGCAATTTTTGGCTATCATCGTTATGTATATTCTGTAACCACACTTTTCACTTTATTTGCAGCTATCGGTGATATGTTAAATGCCCTACCTTTTGGACTAAATAACACAGCTACTATCAGCGCTATTATTGAAGTATATAAAAATACTTTGCCATTTTTTGATATGGGTATGGGCTGGATTGTCCCTTCCATCATCGGTCTTGTCATTGGCGTTATTATTTCTTTTATTAAAAAAGATTAAAAAAATGCGGTAACACTTATTTGTGTTACCGCTTTTCTTATTTTTTAGAATAAACGCCTATTGTCAATTCATTTAATTTTGGATATTTCGTATTGCCAAGCTTTCTAAATATTATAGCTACAATTAAAGTAAACAATACTACTAATACATAAAAAATCATAGAATTAACAGCTGTCATAACTATATTAAATTTTGCCATAAATAAAGCTAAATAAGTGATTGCCACAGGATGAGCCAAATATACAAAATATGAATGTCTACCTAATAGAGAAAATAAACTAGTTCCTATTTTAGCTAAAAATCCATATTGAAATTCTGCAAATAAATATAAACTAGCACCTAAAGTATAAACAAGACCAGCTGGAGATAATTGATGAGCTGTATTTATCGCTCCTTCTGGAGAATAACCATTGTAATAAATACAATAATAATAATATGCTAATAACCCAATCAAACTTATAAAACCAAAAGCTCTTAATTTATTCAAATTATCTCTCATGAAAATTTTAAAATCATCATAATGTACAGATACATATCCACCTAATAAAAAGATAAATACATAATGTATTACCCAATAATTTAAACGATACATAAAAATAGCTTTAACTATTTCATTTTGAATGCCATATGGGTTCATCAAAAAGCTTGAATAATAATCTACTGCCATTTGAAAAACGAATAAAACTACTAATAATACAATATTTAATCTTTTTACAATAAAAATCCACAGTGGCATTAAAGCATAAAACCAAACCAATAATATCATAAAATATAATTGATAACATGCCAAACCAAAAAATAAAATGCCAATCAAATTCAATGGATGAAGTAAATACAACGTTTGATTTGTTATTGTATAATACAAAATATAAAAAATAGACCATACAAGATAAGGAATTAACACTGTTTTAAATCTTCGCTTCATGAAATTTTTATAATTAAATTTTTCCTGTAAATCTAAATTATAAAATAAGCCAAAAGCAGAGATAAAGAAAAAAATCGGTACTGAAAATCTCGTTACAATTTCATACAAAGCCAATAATTGTAAATTAGGAGTGGGATTATTCATCAAGTATTGTGAACCCACATGTATACCAACTACGCCTAGCATGGATATTCCACGCATATATTCAATAGCTGGCACTCTCTCTTTTTTTATACTCACATGAATACCTCTTTTATTATTTATTTTTATTCATCATAGCAAATCCATCTTCAAAATACAATAACTACTACATAATACACTAATAAAGCAGGATATTTAACCATACGTATTGAATAGTATAGATAAAGTCCCTAAAATGTAAATACGAAAAAATTTTAAATAAAATTAAAAAATAAAGCAGGATTTTCATAATTATGTGTAGAATGTATTTACGTTATGGCAAAAATCATCTATAATTAAATAGTTTTATTGAAAGGTGAGTTTATATGCGTACACAAAACTTGCACGATGATTTTGTTGAACAAGTGCGTTCTTCTTCAGATATCTTATCTGTCATCTCAAGTTACGTTCATCTCAAAAAACGAGGTAATCGCTATTGGGGTTGTTGCCCCTTTCACAATGAAAAAACACCTTCATTTTCCGTAGTTCCCCAACAGGGATTTTTTTATTGCTTTGGTTGTCATGCTGGTGGTAATCTATTTAAATTTATATCTCTTATAGAGAATATTTCTTATTATGAAGCCATAAAACTACAAGCCCAAAGATTGAATATTCCTATACCGACTACGAAAAAAAGTGCTGACGAACTCAAACAAGAACAACAAAAAGATTCATTGTTTAAAATACATGAACTGGCGGGTTCTTTTTTTCATAATTGTTTAACTCGTACCTCTCTTGGAGAAGCTGGTAGAGCATACTTTTCTTCTCGCCAAATAAATTCAGATATAATTACGAAATTTAAACTTGGCTTTGCTCCTAACCTTTGGGATAAACTATTTACCTCTTTTACTAAACGAGGCATTACTAAAGAGTTACTTGCTAAAGCAGGTCTAATCACTATAAAAGATTCTGGTAAAGTCTATGACCGTTTTCGCAATCGCATAATCATTCCTATCATGAATGAACATGGTCAAATCTGTGGCTTTGGTGGCAGAATTATCAATCCAAATGATTCTCCCAAATATTTAAATTCACCAGAAACACTTATTTTCAATAAAAGACATTTGCTATTTGGTTTAGATCATGCACAAAAATCAATAAAAGAAAATAACTTCAGTATTGTTGTTGAAGGTTATATGGATGCTATCGCATTACATAGTCATAATATTACTAATGCTGTAGCGTCATTGGGTACTGCATTTACTGCTCAACAATGTAGAAAAATTCTTCGCTATTCACCAAATATCTATTTTTGCTATGATAGTGACAATGCTGGGCAAGCTGCTACTATGCGAGCTTTAGCTATCGCTAGCAGTAATGGTGCTAATGTCAAAGTAATCACCATTCCTGATGGCAAAGACCCAGATGAATTTTTACGCCATCATGGTAGCAAAGAATTTTATGCATTAATTGATAAAGCTCTTCCGCTAATGGAATATCAATTGCAATATGTATTAAAATCAACAGACCGCAATACTTTAGAAGGAAAGCTTTTAGCAGTAAACCAATTAATGCCACTTTTAGCTAATATTACAAACACTGTCGAACGCAATGAATATATTATTCGTATATCAAATGTTTTGGGTATAGATGAAGGCGTTATTCGCAGTGATTTGCAACGACAAAATTCGCAAAGAAATTTTAATGCATATGATGTCTCTACAGATAATCTTCCTGGAATAAATTCACGCAAAGCATTCTCTGAAAAAAAAGATGCTTTGACCATGGCAGGAAGATGTATCATCAAAAAAATTTGGCATGAAGCTAGTATTTTAGATTATGTTCTAAATCTTATACCAGCTGAAGAATTTCCCAATAAAACTCATGGAGAAATTCTAAAATATTTAGCAAGTACACTTGCTAATAATCAGCCTTTTACAGATATTGATGCTGCTGAGAAACTAAGTGATACCGCTTATAGTGAACTTTCACATTGTTTAGTTGAAGAATTTACAACTGATGATGACATTCAACTCACTGAAGATTGTCTAAAACTTTTACGTCGTTATTATCTAAATAGTAATTATGAAAAACATCGCCTTTTAGCAGATGAATTACAACGAAATGGCGACAGTAGATTTTTAGAAGAATTAAAAATTAGTCAACAAATACGAATGGAAATGGATAATTTATCCTCGTAGAGCTCCTATAAATCTGGAGACATAAGCCCTATACCTATAATAAATTAAGAGGAGGCATGTAATAATGGCTCAATCCAAAAAAAATGTAAAAGCCGTTAAAGATACTAATGCAGCAGCTGCTGCCAGCTTAGACGCAATCAGTAAGTTATTAGATAAAGGTAAAAAAACTGGCGTTTTAACTTACAATGAAATTATGGAATCCCTTCAATCAGTTGACATGTCACCAGATGAAATAGACGAATTATACGATACATTCACCAAACGTGGCATTGACATCATTGATAATGGTAATGATATAGGACCAGATGATGATTCTAATCTCAAAGATGATGAAGATGATATTGATATTGACCTTAGCATTCCTGAAGGTATAAATATCGATGACCCTGTTAGAATGTATCTTAAAGAAATTGGTCGTGTTCCATTATTATCTGCTGATGAAGAAATAAAATTAGCAAAACGCATGGAAGATGGAGATCTTGAAGCTCAAAAACGCCTAGCAGAAGCAAACTTACGTCTTGTTGTAAGTATTGCTAAACGTTATGTTGGTCGTGGCATGCTCTTTTTGGACTTAATCCAAGAAGGTAACTTAGGCTTAATAAAAGCTGTTGAAAAATTCGATTACAATAAAGGCTACAAATTTAGTACTTATGCTACATGGTGGATTCGTCAAGCCATTACTCGTGCTATTGCCGACCAAGCTCGTACTATTCGTATTCCTGTCCACATGGTTGAAACCATCAATAAATTAATTCGCGTATCTCGTCAACTTCTCCAATCCTTAGGACGTGAACCAAGCCCTGAAGAAATAGCAAAAGAAATGGACGTAAGTGTAGATCGCGTACGTGAAATCATGAAAATAGCTCAAGAACCAGTATCTTTGGAAACACCTATCGGTGAAGAAGAAGATTCTCATCTTGGAGATTTCATTGAAGACCATGATGCACCAGCTCCTGCTGAAGCAGCATCTTTTGTACTTTTAAAAGAACAATTAGAAGATGTTCTTGATACTTTAACTGAACGTGAAGAAAAAGTTCTTCGTCTTCGCTTTGGTTTAGATGATGGTCGTGCTCGTACTTTGGAAGAAGTAGGTCAAAATTTTGGTGTAACACGTGAACGTATTCGCCAAATTGAAGCAAAAGCACTTCGCAAACTTCGTCATCCTAGCCGTAGTAAAAAATTAAAAGATTTCTTAGAATAAGCTTTGTTTAAAGCCTATTTATTGCTTATATAAATAGGCTTTATAAATTTTTTAAAAAGTTTATAAAAAAAGTGTTGACAATATAGTTAATAATGTATTATAATAATTTCCGTTGGTGATGAGACATTCCTCGATAGCTCAGTTGGTAGAGCAATCGGCTGTTAACCGATCGGTCGTAGGTTCGAGTCCTACTCAAGGAGCCATTTTTATTTGGGCCTATAGCTCAGCGGTAGAGCCCCCGGCTCATAACCGGTTGGTCCCTGGTTCGAATCCAGGTGGGCCCACCACTTAATAAAGATGATAAGCTTCCATAGAAATATGGAAGTTTTTTTGTTGCCTTTTTTACTAAAAATAATATAATTATAATTTACAAAAAGCTAGATTATTTTAATCTAGCTTTTTATTATAATAAAATATAATTTAACGCATTTGCTCTAATGTATATTGTATTTTATTTGTTAAATAATATGTTTTAAAATATTCAATAGGAATTTCTTTATTATTTATTTTTCCATAAGTAATAGAACGAAATAATAATAATGGTGTTCCTTTTTTTACATTTAAATATTTACACACATTTTCATCTGCTGATACAGCTTCTAACCTTAATTTTGAACGTACTATCTTATATAAATATTTTTTTTCTATAATATTATACAATGACTCATACTCAAAATTATATTTTTCTATTCCTTCAAAGTATTTATATGGCAAATATGCTGTAGTTAAACAAATAGGCTCACTATTTGCATAATAAATACGCTTTAACATATACAATTTACTATCAATCTCAATATTTAATTCATTGCTACGTTTACTAAAACAAGGTATTATTTCTGAATTTAAAACTTTTCTAGATACACACATTCCTAATTTAGTAATTTCTTCAGTATAACCACATATTTTTGATAAAGATTGTTCTTCTATATTATCTTTTACAAAACAACCTTTACCTTGTACCTTATATAAATATCCTTCATTAGATAATTCTTCTAATGCCTTTCTAGCTGTTATTCTACTAACATTATACTGTTGCATTAATTTACTTTCACTAGGTACCATTTGTCCAGCCGTTAAAATTTCATCATTTATCATTTTTATTAAATCTTGTTTTATAATATAATATTTAGGCGACGAATGCGACATAAGAAACCTCTTTTCTCTTCAACTATATATTTATTATAACATAATTAATATAAAATAATTCCTGAATAATTTATTAAATTTTCCGAATTTTAAAATGGTATTGCAATATTATAATATTATGTTATTATAATATTATAATAACATAATATGTAAGGTGATGATTATATGTCTTTAGAAAAAAAAATTATGGGTACTATTGCAGGAATGACTTTAGGAGATTCTTTAGGTATGCCTGGTGAATTATGGCCTAAATCAAAAATTAAAAATCAACTAGGTTTTATTGATACATTTATGGATGGTCCGCAAAACAACGAAGTAGCTTGTTATTTTTCAGCAGGTCAATTTACTGATGATTCCGCTCAAGCACTATTATTTTTAGATGCTATTTGTGAATATAATACTATTCCTGATGCAAATATATTAGCTCAAAAATTATTAAAATGGATTAAAAATGTAAATGGTTTTGAAAAAAACCTATTAGGAGCTAGTTCTAAAGCCGCATTATTAGCTCATAGTAAAAATGAAGACTACAAACTATATACATCTAAAGCTGAAACAAATGGTGCTGCTATGAGAATTGCTCCATTAGGTTGTATTATTGACTATTCTGATTTAAATAAAATGGCTCAAGCTGTTGCTAAAATTAGTAGTGTTACTCATTCTACAGATGTAACTATCGCTGGAGCTAGTATGATAGCTCAAGCTGTTGCTAGTGCTATTTATGGAAAAAATTTTGATGATATCCTAGATGATGTTTTTAAAATTCATGATATAGCATTATCATTAGGTACACCTACTTACAGTGCAAATTCTAAAGCTCGATTAAAAGTAGCAATATCACTTTTAGATAAATGTACAAATGATAATGATGTAAGCAAAATGATTTATGAAGTAATTGGAACAGGTGTTTTATCTAGCGAAGCTGTTCCTGCTGCTTTAACTATTGCTTATTATTGTCAAGAACCTGAAAAAGCTGCCATCATGTCTGCTAATTTAGGTGGTGATACAGATACAATTGGTGCTATGGCTTGTGCTATCTGTGGAGCATATAAAGGTATAGATTCTATTCGTCCTGAATGGATCTATACATTAGAAAAAGCAAATAATATCAATTTTAAAAATTATACACAAAAAATTTTAACTGCAAGAAAATTTTTTAAATTATAATTAGAGGTGAGATTTATATGCAAACAAATATTTTTGTTGATAAAAAAGAACGAACCGGTAAACCTCATGAATTATTTGGAATATGGATGGCTACGCAAATAGGTATATTAGGACTTATTTATGGTGCTATTATTGTTAGCTACGAATTAAGTTTCATACAGTCTATTTTAGCTGCATTTGTTGGTGCGTTATCTTTTATTTTAGTTGGATATTTAAGTCTATCTGGAAAAATCGGCGGAACCACTATGTTTAATCTATCTCGTGCTGTTTTTGGCGTACATGGTAATTATATTCCTACATTATGTGGTTGGATTAATCTAGTTGGTTGGATGTGTGTAAATGTTGTAACAGCTACCTTAACACTACTTACTTTATTAGGTATTTTAGGTATAAATACTAATACTTTTACTACAATTATAGCTTTAATAATTCTAGCTATATTAATAGCTATTTCTGGATTTTTAAGTCAAGAATCTTTAGTAAAATTACAAAGTTTTTTCACATATATTTTTGGTTTAATGACATTAATTGTATTAGGTTTTTTATTACTAAAAACTAATTGGGACCTCTTATTTGCTCTACCTAGTGGAAATTGGATTTCTGGATTTCTTCCAGCTGTATCTATAATAATTGCTGGTACAGGTATTAGTTGGGCAATTGCTGCTGCTGATTATAGTGTTTATCAAGATCCTAAAAATTCAGATTTTGCTATAATCTTATCTACTACATTAGCCGGTTTTATACCTCTATTCATTTTAATGTCAATGGGAATTTTAATGACTAGCACAGTTCCAGATTTTCTAAGTGTTCCTAATCCTATTGATGTAATAGGTTCTCAATTACCTACATGGATGACAATCCCTTATTTAATAACTGCATTAGTAGGTTTAGTTGCACCATCTGTTATTAGTTTACGTTCTGCTAGAGTAAATTTATCTACTTTAAATATAAAAGTAAATAATTTTACAGCAATAAGTATCCATGTAATCATTATGTTAACTTTAGGTATATATGTATTATTTATCAGTGATAGCTTTTTAAGTATATTTCAATCATTCTTAGGTTTAATTGGTATAGCTTTAGCTGGTTGGTCTGCTGTATTTTTAACAGATTTTGTACTATTTAGAAAAAAATTTGGATATCCCGAAAAATTATTAACTGGTGAAAATAACTTTAATTTATATAACTATACCGGGATTTTTAGTTGGTTTTTAGGAGTATTTTTAGGATTTTTATTTACTAACTGTGTCTTCTTTGATGGACCTTTTGCTAATGGCATATTTTACAATAATAGTTTAGGTATGTTAATCACTTTTATTTCTAGTGGAATTTTTTATATTATTTTATCTAAAATATTTAATAGTGAGGCTATCTAATATGTATAACTTAAAAGAAATTTTAAATAAATTAACATCTGAAAAAAAAGTTCTTATTATTGGCGCTGCTATAGTTGATATTATCATAAATATAGAAAAATTACCTCATTCAGGAGAAGATATTACAGCTAAAAGTACTAAACATACAATAGGTGGTTGTGCATTTAATGTCGCAGATGTTTTAAATAAATTGCATTTACCCTTTGATTTAATGATTCCTATTGGAAATGGTGATTATAGCAAAATTATTTATAAATCATTTAAAGAAAAAAATTACCCTATTTTTAAAATAGAAGAAAATATTGATAATGGCTATTGTATATCTCTTGTTGAAAATGATGGTGAACGTACTTTTATAACTATGCCTGGACTAGAACTTTCTATGAAAGAAAAATGGTTTGAACATATAAAAATAAATAATTATGATTATATTTATGTATCTGGCTATGAATTAGAAGGAAAAAATGGAGACATTTTAATAAAAATATTACAACAAAAGAAAGCATCAGCAAAAATCATTTTCGATCCAGGACCAAGATTGAATTTTATTAATAAAAATGTAATAAATTCTATATTCCATATGAATTGTATTTTTACTATAAATAATAAAGAAATCTTATCTTTAGTTAATGAAAATAATATTAAAAATGCTGGTAAAAAATTATTTAATATCACTAAGGAACCTGTTATCATTACTAATGGTAATAAGGGTGCTATCCTTATTACTAATGATGTTACTATTATTGATGGATTTAAAGTTCAAGTAAAAGATACTATAGGCGCAGGCGATTCTCATACTGGAGGAATTTTAGCTGGATTATCTTGTAATTTAAATTTAAAAGATAGTATATATTTAGCTAACAAAATAGCTTCAATTGTTGTCAGTAAAGAAGGAGCTGCTACTGCTCCTTCTTTAGAAGAATTATTCTAAGAAAAAACGTACTCTTAATTGAAGAGTACGTTTTTTTATATAAAATTATATTTAAACCTATAATTTATAAACTACATTTATTTTACATAAATATGATTTTGTTTAAATTAAATCTTTGCTATAATTTAATTATCTTAAATTATTTTAGAAACCCAGGTGATTTTATGCAGTCTTGTATGATTTTTGTTCCTTTTATTGGTTGGCTTGTAGCAGTTATCATAAAATTTATAACTAATTACATTTACTATTCTACTTTGGATTTGAAATTATCTTTCAGTAACGGTGGTTTTCCTAGTGTACATACGGCTACTATAATTACCACTACAACTTATATCGGCTTTTATGATAATTTTAATTCTCCATTATTCATCTTAGCTGTAACTATTGCTTTTATCATTATGATTGATGCAACTCATCTACGTCGCTCCATTGGTAAACATGCCTCTATTTTAAATCACTTAACAGGGAAGGCAGACCTCCATGAAAAAGAAGGTCATACTTATTTCCAAGTCATCAGTGGCGCTATTATTGGTATCCTTACAGGATACATTCTCTATAATTTTTTCTGAAGTTGTAATATTGACGTGAAATAAAATTTATAGTATATTATGGGCAAGTAAAAGTTTGTTTTTATATACTATAAATTTCTTTTTATTAAGAAAATTTAAACTTTTATGCTAAAATTTTATAGGAGGGGATACTATTATGTCCAGTTGGTTTTCCAAACTTCAAGCTGTAGGTAAAGCGTTAATGCTTCCTGTTGCCGTTCTTCCTGCTGCCGCTCTTTTACTTCGTTTAGGAGCACCTGATGTCTTCGACATTCCATTTATTACTCAAGCAGGTGGTGCTGTTTTCAATAACTTAGCACTTATTTTTGCCGTTGGTATCGCTGTTGGCTTAGCTAAAGATAACAATGGTGCGGCAGGTCTTGCTGGGGTTATTGGCTATTTAGTATTAACAGAAGCACTCAAAGCTATCGATAAAGATTTAAATATGGGTGTTCTCGCTGGGGTTATTGTTGGTATTATTTCTGGTATACTTTACAATAAATTCTACAATATTAAATTACCAGAATTCTTAGGTTTCTTTTCAGGCAGACGTTTCGTTCCGATCGTTACTGCTGCAACATTCGTTGTTTTAGCTCTTATTTTTGGTATTATTTGGGGTCCTATTCAAAACTTTATTCATAGCATCGGTGAATGGATTGTTGGTGCTGGTGCTGCTGGTGCCTTTGTCTATGGTGTATTAAACCGTTTACTTATTCCTGTTGGTCTTCATCACATTCTCAACTCTCTTGTTTGGTTCGTATTTGGTTCTTACACTAATCCAGAAACAGGCGTTACTGCAACAGGCGATTTAAATCGTTTCTTCGCTGGTGACCCAACTGCTGGTGTATTCATGGCTGGTTTCTACTTTATCTTTATGTTCGGTGTTCCTGCTATCGCACTTGCAATGTACAGTGCTGCAAAACCAGAAAATAAATCAAAAGTTGCTGGTATGATGTTCTCCATCGCTTTCACAGCTTTCTTAACTGGTATCACTGAACCTGTAGAATTCACTTTCATGTTCTTAGCTCCTGTTCTTTATGCATTCCATGCTGTTATGACAGGTATTGCTCTTGCAGTTGCTAATATGTTTGGTATTTTACATGGCTTTGGTTTCTCTGCTGGTCTTATCGACTATGTATTAAACTATGGTCTTGCAACTAAACCTATCTTAATCATTCCAATCGGCTTAGTATTTGGTATCATTTACTTCATCGTTTTCAGATGGGCAATCGTTCATTTCGACCTTCCAACTCCTGGTCGTTTTGAAAATGAATCTGACAACGAAGCTATTGAAAATGCTAACCCAGATGAATTAGCTCAATCCTTTATCGATAAATTAGGTGGTGCTGATAACTTAACTACTATCAGCTCTTGTATCACTCGTTTACGTTTAAATGTTAAAGATATTGATAAAATCGATGAAGCTGGTCTTAAAGCTCTAGGTGCTGCTGGTGTTATCAAAAAAGGAAATAGCGTTCAAGTAATTGTTGGTACAAAAGCTGAAGCTGTTGCTGACGATATGAAAAAAATTGCTAAAAAATAATTAAATATTAATAAAAAGCTGGTTCAATATAGAACCAGCTTTTTTTGTATCTATTATCATGATATCATATATTTAATCAATTTATTTTAAGGAGATGATTTTTTTGTCTTTAGGTGCTAGATTACAAACAGTAACAAAGTTCGTACCTCATGGTAGTGTCATTGCTGATATTGGCACTGACCATGGTTATTTACCTATAGAATTAGTAAAAACTGGAAGATGTTGTAAAGCAATTGCTGGTGATGTAAACGAAGGCCCTTATTTAGCAGCCAAACGTTCTGTACGCAATGCTTCATTGATGAATAAAATCGATATTCGTTTAGGTAGTGGTTTAAAAATTCTTCAACCTAACGAAGTAGATATTGCTATATTTTGTGGTATGGGCGGAAATCTAATGGTTCAATTATTACAAGATTGCCCTGAAATTGTAAATTCTTTAAAAGGTTTAATCTTACAACCACAACAGGGATTTACCGCTCTTAGAAAATATCTTTACAGCATAGATTGGCATATCGAAGATGAAGCTATAGCAAAAGAAGATGGTCGCATTTATCAAATAATTTATGCTAAACCTGGAAAACAAGCTTTACCTACTGAACTTGAGCTTGAAATAGGGCCTGTATTAAATCGCACTAGACCTACTTTATTTAAAGAAATGATTGCTGAATTTATCGCCAAAGCCAATCGCAGTTTAAACGGCATGGCAAAATCTGAGACTGCTAAAAATACTGCACATTATCATCAATTACAAACTTATGTAAAAGCTTTGGAGGAATTATTATGATTAAATGTCAAGTTGTAGTTGAAGCTATGGATAGACTTGCCCCACGTTACCTCGCTGAAAATTGGGATAATGTAGGTCTTTTAATCGGTAATCCTGCTCAAGAAATCACTAAAATTTTGACTTGCTTAGATGTTACAGAAAAAGTAATTGATAAAGCTATCTGTGAAAATTATAATATGATAATTTCTCACCACCCATTTTTATTTAAAGGTATAAAAAAAATTGCTACTGATAAACCTCTTGGCAGAATGCTCCAAAAAATTCTCAGTAACAATATCGCTATCTTTGCTGCTCATACAAATTTAGATACTACCTATGGTGGTGTAAATGATGTTTTAGCTCAAAAACTTCAACTCACAGAAGTAAAACCACTTACTATTTCTTATCGTGAAGAAATTTTAAAATTAGGAGTCAATGTTCCTAGCGATTATGCTGATGCTGTTCGTGAAGCTTTAGCTAAAGCGGGAGCAGGTGCTATCGATAATTACAGTGATTGCTCCTTCACTTATAATGGCACAGGATATTTCAAACCTCTTGAAAATTCCAATCCTTTTATCGGTCAACAAAATAAATTATCCAATGTGCAAGAAGTTCGCATAGAAACCATTTTACCTAGTAAAATAAAAAATCGTGTGATTAAAGCTATGTTAAAAGCTCATCCTTATGAAGTTCCTGCTTGGGATATCATTCCTACAGAAAATGTTTATCACGAAAATGGACTTGGACGCATTGGTAAACTTGCTGAGCCTATCACACTTGATGAATTTGCTCAACGCATAAAACAAAGTCTTCCTGGTGATACTTTCCGCTATGTAAAAGGAAATGACAAATTAGTAAAAAAAGTAGCCCTTTGCTCTGGTGCTGGTGTTGAATTTTTAGATAAAGCTGCTATGCAAGGTGCTGACACTTATATAACTGGTGATGTTAAATATCATGAAGCACAACATGCTCAAGAATTAGGTATAAATATCATTGATGCAGGTCATTTTGGCACAGAATTGCCTATAGTTGAAACTTTGGCTCAATATTTGCAAGAAGAAAATATCAAACAAAAATGGCAAATAACAATCACTGCTGATAATGACGCAACAGATGTTTTCACTACTATAAAGTAAAAAATAAAATTCTATATTTAGAAAAGAGGTCTTTCCATGCGTAAAGGAATGGAACATTTTATCAACAATCCCATCTATACTATAACTGCTGAAGCAATGTCTAACGGTCGCAATAATATTGAAGTTGTAGGCAAAATGCTCGAAGCTGGCATTAAATTTATTCAATATCGTGAAAAAGAAAAACCTGCACTTGAACGCTATCAAGAATGTATGCAATTAGTAAAGATGACTAAAGAAGCTGGTGCTATATTTATCATTGATGATTTTGTAGACCTTGCTATGGCTGTAAATGCTGATGGTGTGCATATCGGTCAGACAGATTTGCCACCTCAAGTAGTTCGTCAATTAATCGGCGAAGATAAAATCTTAGGTCTTTCCACTCATGAAGAAGCTCAACTTCAAAAAGCAAATGAACTTGGTGATATTATTGACTATATCGGTGTAGGCCCTGTCTATGCTACACAGACAAAAAAAGATGCTGTACCTGTTGGTTTTTCCTATGTAGATTATGCTAGTAAATATGCTAAACATCCATTTGTAGCTATCGGTGGTATAAAAGAACATAATATTTGCGAAGTAGCTTCTCACGGGGCTAAAACATTCGCTATTGTATCTGAAATTGTCAGTGCTGATGATATCGTAAATAAAATAAAATCTATTGAAAAAACATTACAGAATAAATTATAATTTAATATAGTAAATTAACGAGCGGGAGATGATTCTATGCGTTTAGAAGAACAAATGAAATCTAGATTACTTTATCGTGAATATGGTCACAAAGACCCTGTTGACCAAGAATACGAAAAAATTATTGAAAAACAACGTGTAAATGCTAAAGAAATGATGTTTGATTTCAATAATACTCGTCCTAGTGATATGGAAACAAGAACTAAAATTCTCAATGAATTATTAGGTTCTGTAGGAAAAGGTATCTATCTTGAACCACCTGCACATTTTGCTTATGGTTGCAATACTCATATTGGCAAAAATTTCTATGCAAACTTTAATTTCCAAGTTGTAGATGACTGTGAAGTATTCATCGGCGATGATGTTATGTGTGGTCCAAATGTATTACTTTGTGTAACAGGTCACCCATTAGACCCTGAATATCGCCTTGGTGGTACTCAATTCTCCTTGCCAATTCATATCGGTAACCGTGTATGGCTTGGCGCTGGTGTAATGGTTATGCCTGGTGTTACAATCGGTGATAACTGTGTAATCGGTGCAGGTAGTATCGTAACTAAAGATATTCCAGCTAATAGCTTAGCTTATGGTTCTCCATGCAAAGTAATACGTGAAATCGGCGAATATGATAAAAAATATTTCCGCAAAGATGTTTTAGTAAATGATTTTAAATAAAATGACAAAAGCCTTAGGTTTTCCTAAGGCTTTTTTTATAAATTAAATTTAGCCAAGATATTTCCTGCAAAAATCATTCCATGCATACTAGAAATATCTGACTCTATCTCATCTTTAGCTACTACAGACAATCTACTTTTAAGTGCTAAATAAATAGAATAATGATACATATAGACATTTTCATTTGTATTTCGTTCAATAATCAACTGTTTATAATGATATCTATATCGTTGCAAATCAGGTTTTATGCGTTTATACATCTCTGAAATATAATCATTATGTGCAGCCTTAACGATTAAATCATGAAATCTTTCATCATTTTTACAAAACAATTCATCGTCAATTGGTTCATCATTGCCCTTGCGAAAGTTCAGCAAAATTTCCTTTAAACCCATAAGTTCTGCTTTCGTTATGCGTTTAGCTGCCAAATAAGCAGCTTGTCCTTCCAAAAATTTACGAGCTTCATATAGATAAAAACATTCTTGTGGACTTATCTTTCGCACCGTCAAAAACCTTTTACTGCGTCGCTCAAGCCAACCATCTTTTAAAGCTCTATTAAGAGCTATATTTACAGGTGTTCTACTCACATCTAATTGCTGTGCAATCTTTGACTCAACAATCTTATCACCTGGCAATAATAAGCCCTGCATAATATCATTTTTTAAATGTTTATAAATAACGTCAGCTAATACGATAAAAGGATTTTCTTTTTTACACGCTTCGATATCTAATTTATCCATATATTTTCACCACCAAAAGCATAATTTCCTTAATTATACTATATAAAGCTCATATAAGCTTAAGAAATTGCCCTTTTCGTCTGAACTTTTAAAGCAGGGAATGTAAATACAAAAATTATATATATGCAACTACATACAATATAAAATACCATGGATAAATCCCAACCATAATACGAAAGTATAATGCTCCAAATAAAATTCAATACAGTATAAATAGTATAGCCCAATGCCCAAAACACACCGAACATAATAGTGAGCTTGCGTGGGTTCATATTTGGCAATTCATGAGGAAAATTCAGATACACAGAATACTGAGAAAACATCACAAATCCGCCAATCGCAAATAAAAAGTATGCTAATCCTGGATTTATATATGCCATATACAAACCTAAAGCCATAGCAATAATCATCATAATACCATGAACTAATAAAAACGGCTTACGCTCAAAAGGTACTTTGCCAATTAAAATGCTAAATAAAGTCCCTACTATACCACCCATAGTAATTGCCAATATCATAAATTCAGCATTAAAACCATTATTGACCTGTGCAACTAATTTTACTGGTATAGATACTAAAGACATTACATATAAAAATAAAAAACCACCAAAACCCATGGAAAAACAATATACAAATTTATCTGTCAATGCATCTTTATATTTATATTCCTCTTGATGATGTGTATTTTCATCATTAGGTGAAAAATCCTTTGCCAACATAGTCCATAAAACTAAAAGCAAAATACTAAATAAGCTAAATACATACATTGTATGTTGCCAATCACTAATAACTACATCTTTATATAAAAAGAAAATAATAGCTACTAAACCTGCACCAATATTATACGAAGCTGTAACTAGCGCACTTGCTATAATTTTTTCATCATTAGCTATAAATCTAGCTACTACAGTATTCATATATACCATTATCATAGAACCACCTAATGCCATAATCATACGCGCAATAGTATATAGCCAATAATTTGTAGCAAATACAGCAACAAAAGAAAAACAAAGTAATACTAATGCTACAATACTTGCCTTTCGCGGATTTAATTTCAATAAAATATACGCAGCGACTAAGTTTGCAAAAATTCGAGCAATCGTTATTGTATAATTTATAACTTCTGAAACCATCGGCGATACTTGTTCACCATTAAAATAATGATATACAATCTTTTCGGATAAATTTGAACCAGCCACCCAATTTGAAGCAAATACTATATAAGATAATAACAAGATAATAAACATCATTATTCCCTGTGATTTTTTTATATTGGTCAAAGTATTCATAATACTATTCCTTTCTTATCATAACAATTAAAACACGACCTTATCTTTAAAATTTAAACCTATAAAAATAGCGAGATTTTCTACTTAAATAAAAACCTCGCTATTAAAATAAATATTTATAAATTATCTAATTGTATTTAAGCTATAGCTTCTGTCTTTTTCTCAATAGCTTTCATAGCAAATTTTACACTTTTAGCAGAAGCTATCATTTTACCTACTTCTTCATCAGTTAATTTTGGTGTAAATTTCTTAATAATTCCTGTATTGTTAAGCATACAAGGCAAGCTCAAAGCCACATCATGAATGCCATATTCACCAGTTAAAATAGATGACATTGGTAAAATTGTATATTCATTATATTTTATAGCTTTAATAAAACGACAAGCTACCATAGCAATACCTGTATTTGTACAACCTTTTAAATTAATTACATCATATACGACTTGCATGATTTTTTGTTCAATCATACCTTTATTTAATTTATAATCACGATTAAAAAATTCATCCATATTGCCTAAGCCTAAACTTGCAATGTCCACTGTGCTCCATGCCACAAAACCAGAATTGCCATGTTCACCTAATACATAGCCATGTACAAGTTTTGGGTCTAAATGATAATAATCAGCCAAAATTCTACGTAAACGGAAAGTTTCTAATAAAGTGCCTGTACCAATTATCTTTTCTCTTGGATAATCAAAATTAGCAGATACATAATAAGTAGCTACATCTAAAGGATTAGTTACTACTAAAATAATTGCATCTTTTGTATAACGAACGATTTGCGACATTACACTATCCATGATTTTACAATTTGTCTTAGTTAAAATTAATCTATCAGGTGTTTCTCCTGGTTTTATACTTGGACCAGCTGTGATGATAATCATACTAGCATCTTTGCAATCTTCATAATCGCCTTCATGAATATAGATATTATGACTGCTAATGCAAGCTGTAGCATGACTTGTATCCAAAGACTCACCCATGCATTTTTTCTCGTTAATATCAATTAATACAACTTCTGATGCTAAACCGAAATCTACAATTTTATTCAATACTGCTGTACCAACATTACTAGCACCAATAATAACGATTTTACCTTCATTAAACATAATTCCCGCACCTCTTTTATAATTTATAAATATTCTTATTTTTCTAACGTTTTATCTTTGACTATATTTTATCGCTATTATTTTTCCGTTTCAAAATCCATTCTATTTTTTAGAGATTTTTACAATAATGCTAGTTTTCATATACTTTATTGTATTTTATATCTATAATTTGTTTTTTATAAATGCCATAATTCGCAAAATCGCCTCTAAAATACACAAAAATAACATAAATTAAAATTATTTTTTTATAAAAATCTTCAATATTTGCTCAATCTTGTTTTTAATAAATTTTTATGATATACTTTTCACTGTAAAATTGTAATATAACTAAGCGATGATAAAGAGAGTAAATTAGGATTTCTTTTACAGAAAATATTGTCTAGGCTGAGAACAATAAAAGAAAATTTAATTGAAGTTCACTTTGGAGCTTCTATGGTGAAAATAAGTAGTCATAGCGTCTGGCAGCGTTAATGCTTTTAAGTATCAATTAGGGTGGTACCGCGAAACAAGCTTTCGCCCCTTCATGGGGTGAGGGCTTTTATTTTTTGTTAAAATTTTGTAGGAGTGAAATCATGGAACAAGAACTCAAAAGTTTACAACAAGAAGCGATTAATGATATTAATAGTGCTTCTAATCTCAATGCACTAAATGATGTGCGTGTAAAATATCTTGGTAAAAAAGGCTCTTTGACTAGCATTTTACGTGGCATGGGTAAATTAAGCCCTGAACAACGTCCTGTAGTTGGTCAAATGGTAAATACAACTCGTAAAGAATTAGAAACTGCAATCGCAGCTAAACAAGAAGAATTAAAAGCAGCTGAACTTGCAAATCGTTTAGCTACAGAAAAAATTGATGTTACGCTTCCTGGTCGTCGTCAAAGCTTAGGACATCTTCATCCTTTAACTGTTACCTTAAACAATATAAAAAATATCTTCACTAGCATGGGCTATTCTATCGCTGAAGGTCCTCAAATTGAATCTGATTATTTCAACTTTGAAGCTTTAAATCTTCCAAAAGATCACCCAGCTCGTGATATGCAAGACTCTTTCTATATCACAGAAGATATCTTACTTAGAAGTCAGACTTCTCCTGTACAGGCTCGCACAATGCAAGCTCATGAACCAAATAGCCCAATTCGCATCATTGCTCCAGGTCATGTATATCGCCGTGATGATTATGATGCTACACATTCCCCAATGTTTACTCAAGTTGAAGGTCTTTGCATTGATAAAAACATCAGCTTTGCTGACCTCAAAGGCACACTTGTTACTTTCTTACAGCAAATCTTCGGTGAAGATGTAAAAGTTCGCTTCCGTCCAAGCTTCTTCCCATTCACTGAACCAAGTGCTGAAGTAGATATCTCTTGCGTTATGTGTAAAGGTAAAGGTTGCCGTGTATGTAAAGGCACTGGCTGGCTTGAAATCTTAGGTGCAGGTATGGTTCATCCTCATGTACTTGAAATGAGTGGTTATGACCCTAAACAAGTTAGCGGTTTTGCTTTCGGTATGGGTGTTGAACGTATTGCTATGCTCGCTTATGGCATTGATGATTTACGTTTATTCTATGATAATGATGTACGTTTCTTACGTCAGTTCTAATATTAAGGAGGATTATATTTAATGCAAGTTTCTATTAAATGGCTTAAAGATTATATAGATTTTACTGAAACTCCAGAGCAGCTTGCTGATAAACTCACAATGGCTGGTATTCCTGTAGAAAATGTTGTAGACCCTGGCGAAGGTTTAGAAAAAGTTGTAACTGGTCGCATCGAAAAACTCGAACCACATCAAAATTCTGACCACTTACAAATCTGCACTATGAATGTTGGTCTTGCTGAAAATATCATCATTGTAACAGGTGCTCAAAACGTAGCAGAAGGACAAGTTGTTCCTGTAGCTATGGTAGGTGCTCATTTGCCAAACGGCATGAAAATCTCAAAAGGTAAACTTCGTGGCGTAGCTTCTAATGGTATGCTTTGCTCCGCTCAAGAATTAAAACTTGACCTTGAAAAATTACCTGAAGAACAAAAAACTGGTATCTTCATTTTACCTAGTGATACTCCTGTAGGTATTCCTGCTAAAGATGTATTAGGTTTAAATGATGTTGTATTGGAATTTGAACTTACAGCTAACCGTGCAGACTGCTTCAGTGTTTTCGGTCTTGTTCGTGAAATTGCTGCTATCACTGGCAACAAACCACATTTTCCTGAAATCAAAGTTAATGAAGATGATAATACTAAATTAAACGATATCTTCTCTGTAGAAATCGCAGACCCTGATTTATGTTCTCGTTTCTCTACACGTATGCTTAAAAATGTAAAAATCGGCCCATCTCCTGAATGGATGCAACAACGTCTTGAAGGTGCTGGCATTCGTTCCATCAATAATGTAGTTGACGTTACAAACTTCGTTATGATTGAACTTGGTCATCCTATGCATGCTTATGATTATGATAAAATCACAGGCAAAAAATTAATTGCTCGTCGTGCTATTGAAGGTGAAGAACTTCATACTCTTGATGATACTTCTCGCAAAGCAAAAGGTGAAATGCTCGTTATCGCTGATAGCGAAAAAGCTGCTGGTCTTGCTGGTATCATGGGTGGTTTCGAAACAGAAATCACAGACACTACTACTACTGTAGTATTAGAATCTGCTGATTTCTATGGTCCATGTATCCGCAGAACTGCTCGTGCTTGCGGTCTTTCTTCTGAAGCTTCTGGTCGTTTTGAACGTGGTGTTGATAGCGAAACTACTATTAAAGCCCTCGACAGAGCAGCTCAATTACTTCAAGAAATGGGTGCTTGCACTGTTTGCGAAGGAATTGTAGATGTATATCCAAATCCAAAACAAGCTAATTATGTTACTTTCACACCAGAACAAATCAACAATCATCTCGGCACTAATATCGCTAAAGATGTTATGCTTAATATCATTACAAGTGTTGGTTTTGATGTTACAAAAGATGAAAATGATGAAATCACTGTTAAAGTTCCATCTTGGAGAAATGATGTAACTTGCATGGCTGATATTTCCGAAGAAATTGCTCGTTTACATGGTTTTGATAAAATTAAATCCACTCTTCCAAATGGCGTTTCTATGCAGGGAACTCAATCTGCAAAACAAACATTTATTGATAAAGTAAAAGCTTCCTTATCTAGCCAAGGACTTTATGAAACAATTTCCTTTGCTTTAACTAACGAAGAAACATTCAATAAATTAAACATTCCACAAGATAGCCTTCTTCGTAAAGCTGTACCTATCATGAACCCACTTTCTGACGAATATCCTCTCGTTCGTACAACATTGCTTAGCAGTATTTTTGATAATCTTGCTCGCAATCTTGCTCGTAAAAATGATGATGTAGCTTTATTTGAAGTAGGTTCTGTATTCTTCCCTAAAGCACTTCCTGTAACAGAACTTCCAGATGAAGTTGTAAAAATTGCAGGTACTATTACTGGTCGTCGCAATGCTCAGGGCTGGAACCAAACAAATGATATGGTAGACTTCTACGATGCTAAAGGCATTATCGAAGAATTACTTGCAAACCTTCGTGTAACTCGTTATACAGTTGAAGCTGGTACACACTACGCTATGCACCCAGGCAAAACTGCTCTCTTCAAAAAAGGTCGCGATGTAATCGCAACAGTTGGTGAAGTTCATCCTGCTGTACTTTCTGCTTATGGTATTACAAAACCTGTATATATCTTTGAACTTGACGCTACTACTGTTATGAAATACATGGCTAAAGATTTAAAATATAAAGCATTACCAAAATATCCAGCAACTAGCCGTGACCTTGCAATGCTCGTAGATGTTGATGTAAATGCTGCTGATATCGAAAAAGCTATGACTAAAGCTGCAGGTCAAAACCTCACTCAAATCACTTTATTTGATGTTTACACTGGTAAACAAGTTGAAGAAGGCAAAAAAAGCTTAGCATTCTCCTTGACTTTCCAATCCAATGATAAAACATTAACTGATGCTGAAATTGATCCAGCAATCGAAAAAATCGTAGCTAAACTTCAAAAAGATTTCAATGCAAATCTTCGTGGCTAATAAAAATAAAAAGGCACTACAATTGTAGTGCCTTTTTTTATATTTCAGCTGTTTTATCCAACCATTCTTGCAAATCATTTATAAATCTTGATAGATGAAAACCATCACATACTCCATGATGTACTTGAATAGCTAATGGCAATAATATTTTTTCACCTTGTTCAAAATACTTTCCTATAGTGAAAATAGGCAAATAATAATCATATCCTTTAGCTAAATTCAAATTAAAACCTGTAAAACTAACCCAAGGAACACAAGAAACATTAAACACATTTTTTTCTAATAATAATTTAGAGCTTTTTATCTCTTGCTGTTGGTAATTTTTCATATCCAATAAATAATTTTGATAAAACACTTCAAAATCATCATCATATTTTGTCCACACTTGACAAAACTGTTCTTGCGCTTCTTCAAAGACTGTAAAAATAGGATTTATCTTATCATAATATCCTAATTCTCCATCTTTATTTAAATCCATGCGGAATTCTTTATATTTATTAACAAACTTACTCAAACCATATAAAATTACAGGAAAAAATTTTAACTGTTTTATCTCTATTTTATTTTTTAAACCTGTGATATCTAAATTGATTGTCATACTATAAGTGCACGGAACATCTTTGCTATATAGCTCAAAAACTTTTTTTCTTTGCCATTTTTCTTTATCTATTTTTATAAAATCCATTTCAATATCACAACTCTTTATTATTTATTCTAGCTATTAAATTATTCATTTTCGCTTTTATCTGTTCAACGATTTTCAAAAATTCTTCATCAGATTTTCCTGTAGGGTCTTGTAGTCCCCAATCTTCACGATATTTACATTTAATCATAGGGCAAGCTACATTACAACCCATAGTTATAACAATATCAATCTCTGGTAATTCCTGCAATAATTTAGGTCTTTGCACCTTTGTTATATCACCATAACCTAAAGACTTCATAATGCGAACTGCATCAGGATTTATTTGATTTTTTAACTGTGTTCCTGCTGAAAAAGCTTCAAATACATCTTTTCCCATTTCTTTAGCTATAGCTTCTGCCATTTGGGATCTACAAGAGTTATGCACACAAATAAATGCTACTTTTAACAAATTTTACACCTTTATCTTAAAATACAAAATTAAAAATATAGCCTACAAAAATAATCCCTATACTTACAATACCTATAAATAAAAACAATAATTTTCTTTGCAATACTTGGCTAAGCATAATAAGTGACGGAAGTGATAAAACTGTTATCGCCATCATCAATGCTAAAATCGTACCAGCTGGCACACCTACTAAATACAAAGCTTCAGCGATTGGCAAAGTTCCAAATATATCAGCATAAATAGGTATGCCAATAATTGTAGCTAAAATAACAGCAAAAGGATTATTATTTCCCAAAATACTCAAAATAAATTCTTGTGGTATCCAATTATGAATTACTGCACCTATTAATACGCCCAATAATACATAAGGAAAAACTTTTCTCACGATAATTTTAGTATCATTTAAAGCATAATTTAATCTTTGTCTTTGATTAAAATATTCTGATTCAGCATAAAAATCTCTAATTGCTCCATCATATTTTTTCAAATATCTTTCAACCTTCATTATCGATAAAACTTTACCGCCAATAACAGCCAATATTACGCCTACAACTGTATAAAAAATAGCAAATTCAGGTCCAAAAAATGACATCAACATAAGCAGAGATGCCACATCTACCATAGGAGAAGATATCAAAAAAGAAAAAGTCATGCCCACAGGTAATCCCGCTCTAGTAAAACCTATAAAAATAGGCACACTTGAACAAGAACAAAATGGCGTTACAGTTCCAAGTAGTGCAGCAATTATATTTCCAGTAAAACCATCAAAATGCGTTAAAATTCGTTTTGTCTTTTCTGGTGGAAAATACGACTGAATATATGATATCAAATAAATTAAAGTTACCAATAAGATAGTTATCTTTATCGTATCATAAAAGAAAAAATGAATACTAGACCACCAATTTGAACTTTTATCTGCATTAAAATAATTTACTAAGACTTGCCAAACTAAATCATTCAGCCATTGCATTCCTAGTATTTGTTCAACAAAAAAATCAAACATTATCTCACCTCATATCAAATATTTTTGATATGTTTATTATATCAATTTTTTTTGATATGACAAGTCTATTTATTCATGTTGAAAAAATTTTATCGCCTTTTGACTAAATACTTCTGTCAATAAAGAACTATTAATACTATAAAAATTCCATTTTCCCTGCGGTTTTACTTTTATTAAATTCGCTTCTAACAATAATTTTAAATGATAAGATAATTTACTTTGAGCTATAGCAAATTTTTCCATTAATTTACAAACACAAATTTCCTCATGTTTTGCAATTTCTTGTAAAATTTTCAATCTCATTTCATCAGATAACGCTTTAAAAATTTTTACATAATCAATCTCTTTCATATTATTTATCTCACTTTCTTATTTTATTAAGAAAAATCTTTTATACTTTGCTATAATAACTATATCATATTTAAGGAGGGATTTTCTTGAAATATCTCATTGTCGGCACTGGAGGAACTGGAGCTTGTATCGGTAGTTTTTTAGCCAAAAATAATCATGATGTAACCTTTATCGCTCGTGGAAAACATCTTGAAGCCATCAACGAAAATGGTCTTACCATCAATTCTGATAGAATTGGCAAATTTAATTTAAAACCCGTAAAAGCAATGACTACAGAGCAATATCTTCAAACAAATGAAATACCTGATGTAATTTTTATTTCTGTCAAAGGATATGCTCTTGATGATATCATTCCTTTTTTAGCCAAAGTAAGCAAGGAAAATACCATCATCATTCCTATACTAAATATCTATGGTACAGGTTATAGATTAGCACCTAAATTACCTCATACAAATGTAATTGAAGGATGTATCTATATTGTTGCCTATATTTCTGCACCTGGAGAAATATCTCAAAAGGGTAATATTTTCCGCATCGTCTTTGGCACACGTGGAAAAACTCCATTAAAAAATCAATTAGAACAAATTACTCAAGACCTTAAAGATAGTAATATTTCCGTTGTCTTATCAGAAAATATCGCAGAAGATACCTTCCGCAAATTCGTTTTAATCTCCCCTTATGCTAGTTGTGGAGCTTATTTTGATATACCAGCAGGTATCATGCAAAAACAAGGAAAAGAACAAGATTTATTCATTGCCTTAACAAAAGATTGTATTAATCTAGCCAAAGCTTATAATATTAATCTTCCTGAAAATATCATTGATATAAACTTAAAAACATTAAATGCTATGACACCAGATACTACAGCTTCTATGCAAAAAGACTTACAAAAAGGCAGTCAATCAGAAATTGATGGACTCATTTTTGAAGTTGTTCGCATGGCAAAAGCCAAAAATATCGCTGTGCCAGCCTATGAATTAGTGGCTAAACATTTTGGTTTTATAGCCTAAAATATAATAAATTACAAAATATGAAAGTAAGGTTTTTTTATGATTGAAATTCTTGTATTATTTGTCGTCGGTATTGGCGTAGGTACATTTGGTACTTTAATAGGTATTGGTGGTGGTTTAATCATGATACCACTTTTTACTTTTGCACTCACACCTTCTATTTTTCATAGTGCTCCTGAAATCGTTGGTACTTCATTATTTGGTGTATTTTTAAATGCACTTTCAGGAACATATGCTTATGTAAAACAACATCGCGTTTATTTTAAAGCAGCCATTCCTTTTGCTATTGCTACACTTCCTGGCGCTATTTTAGGTAGCCTTGTCAGTGATTATTTCACAGGCCCTACTTTTAGTCTTAGTTATGGTATTTTTATTTTAATCATCTCTGCTATCATGTATTGGAATTCATCTAATAAAAAAGCTATCGCTACTAATTTTGATGAAACCTTATTTATAACTCGCAAAAAACTCGGTATTATTTTAAGTATGTTTGTAGGTTTTATCTCTAGCATCTTTGGTATTGGTGGCGGTATCATTCATGTTCCTGTTATGATTTATGCCCTTGCTTTTCCACCACATATGGCAACTGCAACATCTCATTTTGTCTTAGCAGTGTCATCTTTTATGGGTGTTACATCTCATATATTTTTAAATCATATCGTTTGGATACCTGCTCTTGCAGTTGGTTTTGGTGCTGTAATTGGCGCTCAAATCGGTGCTAGATTATCTAAGAAAACTAAACCTCGCAGTATCATTTTACTTCTTTGCATTTCTTTATTCTTATTAGGTATTCGCATGATTGTTGAAAGTAATCTCTTATTTTAAGCAAAAAAGCTTCTGTTCTCAACTATAAAAAAGAACAGAAGCTTTTTATGTAAAAACCATGTATTTATAAATCTTTTGTGATAAAATATTCTTTGAATATATTTATAAAAAGGAGAATTATTTTGCGTTTACGAAGAAAACCTTGGATTGATGAAGCTATTTTAGATTTTAATGATTTTGTATATACTAAAGGACAAAGCCCTTCTGAAGAAATTAAAGGTCATTGGCATGAAGTATTTGACCGCCAGGCACCTCTTTATGTAGAACTTGGCACAGGAAAAGGAGATTTTATCAGTAAAACAGCAGCTCTTCATCCTGAAGTTAATTTTATCGGTATAGAACTTCAACAAGATGTTTTATACTATGCTGCTAAAAAAGTAAAAGAACTTGGCTTAACTAATGTTCGCTTAATGGTATTTAATATCGAACAAATTGAAAATATCTTTGCTGAAGATGAAGTTGACCGTTTTTATATCAATTTCTGCGACCCATGGCCAAAAGCTCGTCATGCAAAAAGACGTTTAACTTATATAGGATTTTTGGAAAAATATCGCAAACTCTTAAAAGATAATGGGGAATTATTCTTTAAAACCGACAATAGACCTCTATTTGATTTTTCATTAGAACAATTTGAACTTGCTAATTTAAAAGTAAATGCACTTACTTTTGACCTTCATAATAGTGAATATCAAGCTAACAATATCATGACAGAATATGAACGTAAATTTAGCGGTTTCGGTGAAAAAATCAATCGCTGTGAGGTAACTTTTACTAAGCAGGATAAAAAATAATGTTGACTAAGCAAAAATTTTGGATAAATGATATGGAAGCTATCACCTGTATCATGTTTATCCTGATTGTCATTGGCACTATAAATATTTGTAGTGCCAGCTTAATAACTGCTTATACTAACTTTGAAAATCCCTATTTCTTTTTAATTCGTCATTTAATAAGTTTGTTAATTGGATTTGTCGCTTTTGCTTTAACTTCTAGATTTAATTATAAAAAATTAAAAAATAAATCTTTACTGCTTACAGTCATAACGATTTTATCCTTAAGTGCTGTATTAATTATGGGTGTTACTGTAAATGGTTCTAAGCGTTGGCTATCACTTGGATTTATGCAATTTCAACCTTCTGAAATCGCCAAAATTGTTACCATTATCATCAGTGCTTCTTATCTTGGTCAATGTATAGATAAAAAAATTCCTATAACGGTAAATCCTCAAAAAAATATTATATTTCTTCTATGTCTAATAATTGCAGGTTTTGTTGAAGCTCAACCTGATATGGGAACTGCACTTATCATCATTGGTATTCCAACCATTATGTATTTTATTGCTGGTCTATCCAAAAAATGGATTGGTATAATCTGTGGTATTGGTTTTATCTTACTTACACTTTTAGCAACCTTCCAACCATATCGTTTAGACCGTATCAATAGTTGGTATGACCCTTGGTCTCGTTCCCAAGAAGATGGTTATCAAATAGTTCAATCCATCTTGGCTATTGGTTCTGGAGGATTTTCTGGCATGGGCTTAGGTCATGGATTTAGTAAATATTCTTATCTACCTGAATCTCATACAGACTTTGCCTTTGCTGTTTTTTGCCAAGAAATAGGATTTATGGGCGCTTTTATTGTCTTTTTACTTTTAATTGCACTAGCTTTTTATTGTATAAAAATTGCTCTACGCACTAAAGATAATTTTGGCAAAATGCTTGTATGTGGCATTACTTTATTGATTGTAGGTCAAGCTACTGGCAATATGGCTATGGTTATCGGTATTGTTCCTGTAGTTGGTGTACCTTTACCGTTCATCAGCTATGGTGGTACTTCACTTATCTTAAATATGATTAGCATAGGCTTAGTTTTAAGCGTAGACCGACATAATCATATCATAAAAAAAAGTACTAAAAATGAAACAATAACTACTCCACCTATTAAATATTTAAGCAAGAAAAAACATCTCTATCGTTTAAAATAAAAAATAAATAATGGCAAAATAAAAGACGATTAACATATCTTCATGCTAATCGTCTTTTATCTAGTATACTGTGTATACATCAAACTACCTCACTATTTAATTTTTTTGCAAATCTTCCCTTAAGATAGAAGTCTTTGCTGTATTTATCAGTCAGCTAACGTGTGTAATATGCATTTAATTCCAAATACATCTTTTTACATTCTTTTATAATATTCTAACTAACTTAAAATACACCTAATACGTATTATACACTTTTTGAATTAATAATAAATTTTGTAACGTTACTATTTGTGCACACTTATAAATCAGTTTAGACTTTAACTAACAATGCCTTACTATCTATAAAATCTAGTTTTTCTTTACAAACTTGCTTTCTTCAACAGCACGAGATATCTAAGTGCAACTTTCATTAAAGCCTTTTTGCAAATCCGCTATAACCCTCACTCCTTTCGAATGCATTCTATATAAATAATTTTTAGTTCCTCTGTACAATAATTTCTATTGCTCATTCTCCATAAACTATTTTTATATCATTACATTCAATTGTTTTAAGCACTATAACTTTTCTTTCTGTTTTTATTATAGCACAGTCAAAATTTTATTGCAATAATCAGATTATTTTTTTTATATATTTTTTTCTGTAAAAATAACATTTTAATAAAAAAATATAAGTGCCTACTAAAAAATCTCATAGTAGACACTTATGAATTATCCTTTGCTTATTAACGTTGAAAAAAGTTATATAACTCTCTAACCATAATAAGAGAAGATGTAGCACCTGGGTCTTGATGACCAATACTTCTGATACCTAAATAGCTTGCACGACCTTTGCTTGCAGAAATAGTGCGTGTATAATCTGCACCTTCTTTTGCAGCTCTTGATGCTTCACCTAAACATTGGAATAATGTTAAATCTTTTTCTTTACCTTTTACAAAAGCTGTATGTACAGGAATTAAAACATCTAACATTGTTTTTTCACCTGGTTCTACACGACCACGTTTTTTAATAGCTTCGATAGCTTCACCTAAAACTTTAATTACAGAATCAACTGTAAAAGATGTATTTTCATCACAAGCTTTAGCTGCACGGTTGAAAGCTGCTGCATATAATGGACCAGCTGCACCGCCTACATTTTCAGAAAAAGCTGTACCTATAGCTTTGAAAACTTTTGCTGGATTTCCATCATCATTCATATTGTCAATTTCTTCTAAAGCAGCTTCAAAACCAATAGCCATATTATTGCCATGGTCGCCATCACCAATAGCTTTATCTAACATATTTAAATAATCTTTTTGGGCTATTATAGCTTTTGCTATATGTTCAACTGCATCTTTAATTCTTGTCATATACGATATTTCCTCCCAAAATTTTAATGAAAATTATAATATTATTTAATTAAATAACTTATAAATAGCCTAAATATACAGATTAATTTTAACATATAATCTGCTTACTGTGTATATGTATATCTAAAAAAATGATATCTATCAATATACCATTTTTATCTAATTATACAATACAAACTATACAAAAATCACCTTTGTTGTATTTCTTTTGCTAAAATAATATAATAGTATATTATATTATTCTATTTTTTACAATATTTTAATATAACATTTTTTATAATCTATTTAAATAAAAGAGGTATCTATATGTTAAAGCCAAATGTTGGTCATATAAATTATTTAAATTGTCTTCCTTTAACTTATACATTCACTAAAAATCCTAGTGATAAATTCAATTTATTTAAAGATGTTCCTGCTAATTTAAATCAAGCAATCACGCAAGATAAATTGGATATCAGTCCTGTTTCATCTATCATTTATGCTCGCAATTTTGATAAATTAATGATTTTACCCGATATCAGCATTATGGCTGACGGCCCTGTACAAAGCATAATTTTAGTCAGCAAAAAACCTATTCATGAAATTACCACAGATAAGATTTTACTCACATCTCAATCGGCTACTTCACATTGTCTTTTGAAAATAATCATGAATAAACGTTATCATGCTACACCAGATTATTCTATTGCTAAAGTTTCACCTCAAAATCCTTTTTCTGATGAAAACGCTACCGCTTCTCTATTCATTGGTGATGATGCTCTCTTTTTAAAATATCATCAAGATGAGAATTTATATTATTATGATATCGGTCAGCAATGGAAAGAATTCACTAATCTTTGCATGGTATATGCAGTATGGGTAGTACGCAAGGATTTTGCACAAGAAAATCCTCAAAAAACCTCTATTATTCAGCAATATATAAAAAATGGTTTTGCTAATGGTTTTGCCAACCTTCATCAGGCTATAAAAGAAATCGCTACAGATAAGCCATTTTCTTTCACGCAATTAGATGAATATCTTCATATAATTCAATGGAAATTGCAAAAAGAACAACTTAAAGCTTTATCTTTATTTTATCAATATGCTTTTGAATTAAATCTAATTGATGCACTTCCACAATTAAATATATTTAATCCAAATACTAAAAATTAAATACTTGACATACTCCCCATGCCTAAAGGCAGGGGATTCTTGGATACAAACGATACTTGCCTACTAAAATAGCAGGTCTTACTATATCTCTCCAAAGAAGGTTGATGCCCCAACCTTCCATATATTTATAGCAGCATTTCTATCTCTATCGTGGCTGGTTTTGCACTTTGCGCAAATCCACTCACGAACTGCCAAATTTTTAGTTTCAGGATTTTTTGTACCACAAACATGGCAAATTTGCGAACTTGGATAGTATCTATCTATCTTTTGCACTATTGAGCCAATTTCTCTCGCTTTATATTCAAGAATTTTTATAAATTCACTAAATCCATAGTCAGATATTTTTCTACCCCAACGTTTTTGCATTCCTTTTATATTCAAATCTTCTATGCAGATTAAAGCATATTCACTACAAATTTTATTTGCTAATTTAAAATGAAAATCTTTACGTTGATTAGATATTTTCTTATACAATCTAGCAAGAGCTATTTTTGCTAATCTACGATGATTTGAACCTTTCTTTTTTCTAGATAAAATTCTATTAGCTTTTTTTATATCATTAGCATTTTGCTTAAAAAATAAAGGTGCTTTTATATCTTCATTATCCGATGCTGTTAAAAACTGTTTTAGTCCAAAGTCATAGCCGACGCTTTTACCTGTTCTTGCTAAAACTTTATTCTCGTTAGTTTCACAAACAAAATAAAGATATATATCATCTAAATTATCACGTTTAATTGTTATTGTTTTAACTATTCCTTCAATATCTCTACTTTTAAAATATTTGTATTTTTGTTTATTAATTTCTATAATATTACCCTTTAAAAGCTTCCAACCAGCTTGTTTGAGCGTGAATGATTTATATTTTCGTATCTTTTTAAAAGATGGTGGTGCTGTACGAATTTTATGTTTTAAATTTCTAAAAAACAATTTACAAGCACGGTCTATTCTTTGAGTTATGTCTTGAATAGCTTGCGAACCTACTTCTTTAAAATAGCTAAATTTACCTATTTTCTTAAGTTTAGTTAAATGTTTTTGAAGCTTATAGATATTAAGAGATTTTTTAAATAAACGATAATATC